>WBZR01000192.1_pt1 | contig 106188 bp, 86 predicted proteins | sample 5204231 | NCBI WGS metagenome assembly WBZR01 (sample SAMN12412403, study PRJNA552823) | activated sludge metagenome | isolation source: activated sludge from anammox sidestream of wastewater treatment plant... | place: USA: Virginia | collected 2017-08
CTTACTGCACGCTTTCTTAACTCAGTTAACGTCTTATGATCTAACCGCCGGGCATCATTCTTTCTCATCAGAATATGATACCATAATTGGTACAATTATGTCAATACTATTATGAGACAGTTAATAAGCCTTGTATGGTAAGACATTCCGGTTTTTCAAAAATATATTTTTGCCGGAAATGTCAATATTATCTTTGTGAGATATTAAGTGTTGCACTTCCATGTTGGTTGTACCGACAAAATAAATGACAAGTACTGAATTTATGCAGTATTAATAAACGCGGACAAGCAAACGACCAATTGCCTATGCAACCATGCATTATCGTGAGGGCAAGGGATCACTACCTTCAAGTACTCTCATGCACAATTGAATATTGTGAAAACCGATTTTCTCAGCGATTTTAATCTTTGCGATAATTCGCTCCTTTTGATCGTCATTGCTTCCTTTTAAACTTCTAATCAATTGTACATTGCTCTTCAAACCACGAGCTATGGATTTTTGCCAATCGAAATAAAGATTGTAATAGCGTGGGTTATGGCAATCTGCGCATTTTTCCGCAAACTGATGCGGCAATTGTCTGGCGATGTCAGTCGTATGGCATTCGGCACAGGCCACACGCCCGGCATGGGGATCGGCATCGGCATTACTATTGGGATACTTACCATTCATAAAATCAACGATATCTGTATGGCACGTATCGCATTGCTGAGGCAAAGGACTATAACTGATAATCTTATCCTTATCAGGCACATGGCATAAATTGCACGAAACATGTGTATGCAATTTATCCAGCTTGATTGATGCGTTTTTGTTATGATCAAATAACAGATTCGTGCCTTTCCAGCCTTGCTCATTATGGCAAATTTCACAGGCATGATGCATTTGGCCATTATGAATATCATCATGACAGGAAGAACATTCATGCGATAAACCAGCGAGCTTCGACTCGGCCAGTTTTGCATTTTTATATGGCAGTTTATGGCACTTAAGACATTCAAGTTTCTCGTGCATTCCATTGAGAGGATACGCCGAATCTGCACCATGAAAATCTACAAGCCATGTACCTTTCCAGCCCTGTTCCGAGTGGCAACTATGGCATTCTTTCTGAAATTGACCTTTATGTATGTCGTCATGGCAATCTGCGCATTTTTCAAACGGCAATCCTACAAATTTAGTTCTGGTGAATTCGCTATTTTTCTTTTGTTGTTTATGGCATGACCTGCATTCCAAATTACGATGTTTGCCATCTAAAGAAAACCTTGTATTCTCATGATTAAAGCTTTTTATGTTTAACGAGGTGATATCTGCCTGTAAACCTTTATGTTCAGTATGGCAAGTTCGGCATTGTCCCGTTAATGCACCATGATATCCCTGCTTATTGTCAATTACGGCAAGAATCTCCCGATGGCATTTAAGACATTTGGAGGACGGCGGTGAATTAAGATAATTATGACATGATGTACACTGCTTTGCATCCGGTTCTTCTGCATGAGCGGAAATCAGCATGCCCGGCAACAATGCTTCTCTCGCACCATCATTTGCAACTTTTATTATTTGTAATTTTACACGACCAAAACCCGCATACCAGATTACGCTAACTAAAACGGCAACAGATGCCAGTATTGTAAGCATAGCCGCTGGTAACGATACCTGTTTTGTATGGGATATGAGATCTTCACGTTTCTGCCAGAGGGCATGATGCTCTCTGGCATAATCAAGAGGTACGTACCCTGTTACTATTCCTATTATAGCCTTGCGCGTAGGTGGGTTTATTATCGACAAGAACAAATGTATGGCTAAAAACAATGCCGACAGGGCAAAACACATTGTATGTACCACCCATGGTCCAAGAGCTCCGGGCTCAAACATCATGATAAGACCGGTACTTGCATATGCGAACAACAACAAATAAATAACCAACAGATGTAATTTTTGACCTGGATTGAACCTCCCTGAAGGAGGCAGTTTTATCCGGGAATCAAAGATGTGGCCTAACATCCTAATCAACCATGTGATATCACTGTAGAGCCACTTGAACGCACCAAGGAACGTTTCCCACAAAGGTCTGAAATTCTTTGAAAATATGCTGATAACAATAATCTGTACGATAAAAGCAATCAATACAAATCCGGTTACACGATGGATTTTTATCGGCACAGTCAAATCAACTCCATCGACTTCAAATAATCGCTTCAAAAGAATTATACCGCCGCTGCCAAACAAAATCAGATAGAGGACTAATTGAATGGCATGATAAACAATCTCAACAGTTGAGAATCTGCGTACTGATGGCATTTTCAAATGATCGGCACCTCTGTTTGATACAAATCTTCACTTTCACCACTATTCATATGGCTTCGTGATATTACACACCGGACGGCCTTTGTTGTGATCGGCAAAGAAAATGTCCAGTTTGCAGAGCCATTTGGCTTGATAGCGGTATGTATCTCTTTTATTAATTCAAATCTTTTTATTCGAATAACTTCTTCATTGGTTTGTACGGCTAATATATCAACCGTTATAATCCGAATCCCAAAATCTCCTGTCGGCAGCGCATGCGGAATGTTGTTTTCCAGTGTCAGTTTAAAAAATTCACCTTCCCTGTTTACGGTGATATGAAAAGGGGCTGTGTCCGCCAATTTACAGTAAACAGCAAAGGTATGTTTTTTTTGTGCAGATTCTTCCTCCATAGCAACGATCAGGTTAGAGTAAAATTTTTCTGATTGAGTCATTTTTCGTTTTACCGGAGGCATATGGCAATCCTGGCAGTTGTGTTTATTTTCCGCTTTTATGCCTGACCATTCTTTAAAAGTGCCTTCGTGGCAACGACCGCAAAATTGGCTGTCTCGATATCGATTGTTATCTACATTCACTGGGTGAGGCACAAGCATTCCCGTTGGTTTCAGTGGTCCAACCATCTTGCCTTCCTCAAGATGACATGAGGTACAAGTTACCCCCTCTTCACGAAAAATAGTACGAGTTTCAGGTTGAATAGCTGAAAGCGTAGGTTCGGGCGCATGACATCCCAAACAATCGGTAAACGAGTAATTATGAGTAGCCATACGGAACGTGCTGCTGGTGAAGGCTTTGGCATGAGGAGAGTCAACCCATTCATTATAAATATCAATATGGCAATGTTCGCAAGAAGAAGCCTTCGGATAGGTCATATCAACATGCGTTAATTGGCCAAAGCCTTTACATCCGGAAATTTCGCTAACCGTGAATATAATAATGAACAGTGGCCACGTAATATTCTTACATCTTGCTTTTAAGTGTTTGTTCCACATACTCAAGTATTCACGAGAGATATTTCCGGATAAACAATAATTTCACGAAAAATACTCCAATTTATTTTTAGTTAATCCGAGAATCTTTTGCACCCACTGGCAGTCAAATACTTATATTTAAAACATGATTCGCTATAAAATAAAACATAAGGAATATGCCTGTCTTTAACTGTAGAATAGGTGCAAGCAGAGATAATCATCCGATGCATCCAAGACAGGTTATACCTTTGGGGATTAACTTCCCGGTGCTATTTGTATCTATTTGTTCCTTTGTTAAGCTTTTTATTCATAGCATGTTATCCAGTGTTTCAATTACAAGATCAATGTTATCCCTTGTAATTACTAAGGGAGGCTGAAAGGTAAGTACGTTTCTCGATTCGCCCGTTTTCCCAGCCAGAATTCCACGCTCTTTCAACTGTTCAAGTATATTATCTAATTCTTCAGTAGCGGGAATTTTATTTTCTTTGACAAGTTCAACACCCAGCATGAGACCTTTCCCGCGTACTTCGCCGATAAGTTTGTGCTTCTGCTGTAAGCCAATGAGTTTTTGTTTAAAATAGTCGCCGAGGTCTTTTGCCCTTTGTACAAGGTTGTGTTTTTCGATAACCTCAATAGTTGCCAACGCTGCTGTTGCAGATACAGGATTTCCACCGGTTGTAGAGGCACCAGGACGTGTGTACGACGAGGCAATCTTATCATTTGTTATGAAGGCGCCTATAGGCGTACCATTGGCAATTGCCTTGGCCATGGTCATGATATCAGGCTCAACGCCCCAATGTTCAATTGCAAACATCCTTCCAGTCCTCCCAAATCCCGTCTGTACTTCATCCACTATAAGAAGCACCTGGTATTTATTGAGTATATGCCGGACGACCGTAAAATATTCTGGAGGTGGTGTGATAATACCACCGTTACCCTGAATAGTCTCGATAATAAAGGCTGCAAACTCACCGTTCTTAACAACGTCTTCGATGTATCTTGCGCATTGTATATCGCAATTTGGATAGGTATACCCGTAAGCACAGCGATAGCAATATGCACCGGGGATATGAACAATATTGCTCAGGGGAAAAGGGTCTGTTCGCCACAGTGGTAGACCCGTAAGATTCATTGTGAGTTTTGTGCGTCCGGAGAGTCCCTGTCGGACAGCAATAAATCTATGTTTTCCATTATGTAGCTGGGCAAGAAGTGCAGCACCATCGTTAGCCTCAGATCCGCTGGCGCAAAAAAAAGATCGCTTGAGTGTTCCCGGAGCAATCTGTGCAAGCTTTTCTGCAAGGTCTACAATAGGCTGGGTTAGGTATATGGTCGTGGTGTGTTGAAGTGTTCTGATCTGTTCACAGATCTTTTCCACAATCTCTTTGTTACAATGCCCCGCATTCATCACAGATACCCCGCCATAAAAATCCAGATATTGCATGCCTGTATGATCGTACAAATACTGCATCTCCCCCTTTACGATCTGCATGGGCTTTTTGTAAAAGTGATAAACGCACGGGATGAGGTATTCCTGCTTCTTTCGAAGGATGGAATCTGGTCCAATATAGTTTGTTGCAGTTTTCATCGCCTATTTCTTTGCAAAGCCACTGACAGTCCGCCCCAATATCTTAATGCAACTCCTTTTAACGTATCTTTAAACAAGATCATCTTGTACGGTGAACCTTCGGTAGTCTGCTTTATCATTTTCTCATCAGTGGTAGAGTACTGATGTTTTGGATCGGTAAAATTCTGTGAACCCAGGCCTACACCCCACTCAGTTGGTTTTCCATCGTAGCCATGACACGTAGCATAATAGGTTTTATGCAAACCCGCATCATCAATCTGTTTTACTGGTTTGTTTCCCTTTACTTCTGCGAACGTTATGTAACTATACACTGTTGATACTGCAACAATAGTCGCTGATAATAAATATTTACTTACTCCCATCACAATTCATGATATCCGTTCTTATACGTCTTTTCCTACTAAAGCCCCGTAGCATTACTTTAAGCTTTTCATTACAGATGCCGTACTCTTCGAATGAGTTATATCCTGAGCATAGCCACCCAGATTAAATCTCCTGGGACTATATTCGGCCAATACATCCCAATCACTCTCTGATACTGGCAGCGTAAGATACGGATGTTCTTTTGATATATTCAAATACTTTCGATACATTCCAACAAGGAATTTTACCAACTCATTATCATAGTACTGTGCCTCTATGCGCAATACGCTTACGCCTGTTTGCACAAAGGAGTGAAGATATGGCAGCACACAAATATCCTTTGAAAGCAGGAGATGATTGCGGCAGTATTGATCTATTTCTATAGGACGTATTTCTCCGCGCTCATCCCTGAGCGCATATCCCATGTATTGGCAAACCTGCCTGCAATGTTCCTTCTTATGCGACTTAGAAGTAACCATCGCCGGGATACAATGCTCAAGTATCATTCCTTGAACAGGGCCATGAACAATACATTCCACAGGCAAAGGTGCATTATTCGACACCTGTTTCAGATGATTGTAAGCACATTCCAGTGCTGCAGTGACCCCTGAAGCACCTTGTTCCCTTAAAAAGTTTATTGCGCGTATGTTGATGGTGTTGAACGAGTAATCAGCCCAGATATTTAAGCCAAATTCTCTTGCCAGCCGCATAGCACCCAGATTGTGTACCAGTACAAAGTCGATATTGAGCAGTGCAATCTGTTCAAATAGCCACTTCATATCTGTCATTTCTTTATCAGTCGTTATGCGGGATGTACCGATTCCGATAGTTTTACCGGCGTCGTGAATCCTGTTACACGCCTCGCGATAGGATGATTTTGTCCAAAACTGTTTCCGAAGCGGTGAGACTTCGCCAGTAAGATAAATACGATCGGCACCCGAATCCAAAGCATTTTTTACCGCATCCAGTGAACTCACGGTTACTGATAGTAAAGGGTATTTAAGAGGAGTGCGAACGCAAAAGTCCTCCCCTCCGGATGGAGGAAACGTACTTCCATTTTCCTGTGTACCGCAAACCTTTTCCCGGCTTTGATCGCCGGGTACAAAGGCGTCTTCAAATGGATTGTTATAAAGATCTTCTTTTGTTAAAGATGCTTCTTTTGCAGCACGGCTTAAAAACAAAGGCTCGCGGCCCCCGGAAATGTCCACAATAGAAGCAGATGCGGATGTAAAGGTCAATGATGTAGTAAATTCCCGAACCCGGTTGTTATATAACTGTTCATAATCTTGTGAACTCAGGTAATACGCAGCAGGATTGTCAAAATAGGTATCAATGGCTTTCCGGTAAATGCTGACAACCTCCCTCAAAAATTCAGCATGTCTCATGCGCCCCTCTATCTTAAAGGAGCAAATCCCGGCATGAATGAGATCTGGAATATGCCGCAGGAGACACATATCTTTCATTGCCAGTAAATACCCAGAAGGCAAGTCACCTATTGGTTGTCCTGATGTGCTCTCAACAAGGGTATAATTCCAGCGGCACGGTTTCATACATTCGCCGCGATTGGCACTTTTGCCAAAAAGAATACCGCTGGCATAACACTGTCCGCTTTGGCAAATACAGAGATCTCCATGCACAAAATACTCGACTTCAATTCCAGTCTTGTCGTGCATCTCTTTTACCTGTGACAGGGATATATCCCTGGAGGTAACAATGCGTCCCACACCCAATTCCTTCAGCGTTAATGCAGATCCGCTGTTCTGAATATTCATCATAGTGCTTGCATGTACCGGAGTTGAAATTCCCATTTGCCTGATTAGATGCAGGATGCCTAAATCCTGGATTATAATGGCATCTACCTTGAGTGTATTTAGAAAGTCGAGAAAGTACTTTACATCATCTAACTCGCAATCGGAGAGAAGATTGTTAACGGTAACATAGAGTTTTACACGCTGTGCGTGCGCATATCGTACGGCCTCTGCAATTTGTATGTCGGTAAAATTAAAGTCTGAACGGTGCAGCCGCATATTAAAGCGTTTACCGCCGATATAAACTGCATCAGCACCGGCCTCTATTACGGCTGTCAATGCTTCCCAGCGTCCCGCCGGTGCGAGGAGTTCAATCGTAGGTTGTGATGCTTTCATGGTAATTACCTCAGATATTATAATAAGAAAGTTAATACTAATAACTCACGCTTGGTCCCTGAGTATAGTAAGACGCTAAAAAAAGTTGTCATCTATACTTGTTTGTTTCGTTTAGTACACCCCTATCTTTGCATTTCCTTCTAATCCGCGCAATAAGGTTGGATTCCTTACGCCATCCTGAAAAATACCGAGGGACTGTGCGACCCTTGTTGGCGCAATGCGTATTGCCTCGTCCCTTTCGAACATATTTGGAATGAAAAAAGATTTGTCAAGACGGTGAAATACCACCTGCCCCTTTTCACCGTATTCAACAATTTGTGCTAAGCGATTTTTGTCAGGCCGGATGCCATCTTTTGTTGATACAACCTGCAAAACCATGCGGGGGCCAGGAGGATAGTAGTCCAGGTTATAATCTTCGGACTCCTCAATCTCCATGCACAAGCCAAACAAGGTATTCCCGTAACCGGCGATATGAACGGCTTTGGGAAAGAACGCTTCTTTAAATCTTATGAGTTGCGTCTGCCCAATAGTAACACCGCCATAGTGGATACCGCGTATTTGCTCCCTTTTCTCATCCTTCATTGCTCCACTAAGTTTTTCCAGCAGTGGCGGAGTTGAATAAATTACTTCTATGTGTTGTCTATTTAAAATATCCATCGCCTGTTCGACAATATGATCGGTATACCTTTTATATCCCAAAGACCCGGGGAGTAGTTTTTTTACCCATCGCGGGTCCAAATCAATCGAGAACGGATCCATACTACCCATACTCTTTGCAACAGGGCCAACGGCCTTACCAATTATATGGGGTCCTCCTGGCCCAACCCATAACCAATTGCCGCTTCTTGGGAAATTCCGCTGCATGGCAACGTAACGGAACCATTCTACAAACGTAAAATAAAACTCATCCTTCAAATAGGCGGTAACCTTAGGAAGACCCGTGGTACCGGCGGTTTCGCCTAATATTAACTCTTCCTTCTTTTTCAGGTAAATATTCGGAATAAAATATTCTATAGGATGCTGCCGAAGGTCGTCTTCGACCATCGGACCCAATTTGCGCAAATCTTCCAGTGAAGTGATATCCCTTTTCGCATTGATACCCAAATCCTTTTCCCTTTGAAGCCAGTATTGTGAGCCTTGGATTCGATCGAAGTGAATCGATACGATATGCTGCACCCAAGCATCAATAGGAACACCAAACCATTCAGCATTCTGTAAAATTGGTTCTTTCAAACGCTCTTGTAATGTAACATCTTTACACTTCATGGAGGCATCGTCACGCACTCGTGTAATATGGCTATTGATGTTTATTCGATTGCGAATCATTCAATATCCTTAATTTCGGTTTAAACAGCATCAGGCAGCTCGGTGATATCAATAAGTCAGCTACAATAGCATTTAGCAAAGTTACGCTCGTTAACACGCCAAAATATTGTATGGGTTTAAAACTCGAAAACGAGAAGACCATAAACCCGAATGCCGCTGACAAAGATGTAAACAGAGCAGTCTTCCCCACCCCTTGTAATGTACGGCATACCGTTTTTGAATAATTTTCGTCAACTGATAATTCCTTTTTGAACCGGTAAAAAATATGGATCGTATTATCAACTGAAATCCCAAGCGCTATACTGGCTATCATGATGGTTGCCGCATCAAGCTTCATGCCGGTGAAGCCCATTAAACCTAGTGTTATGGTAATTGGCAGTAAGTTTGGTATTACGCTGATAAGCCCAATCCTGACCGATCGCAATACGACAGCAGTTGAAATAAAGGTTAGCACGAATGCCAGGGAAAAAGATTGTATCTCACTTTTGAGTATATTGTCCTGGACGTTGATTAAAAGAGGAACTATCCCTGTAATATGCCAGGACAGTGAGGTGGTATCCAGATGCTTCTGAATATAATCTTGTATAGATTGGATAATAGCCTGATACCGGTTCGAGCCTACCTGTTTCATTCGAACCGATATCCTTGCATCAGTATGTTCTTTTGTGCAAAGTTTGTTAACAGAGCTGTCCCCATAAAGGGAAGCCAGTTTGATAAAATTTACAGCCTCCTTTTCTGTATCCGGAATTGTGTAATACTGCTGTTTATCTCCCTTCACAATCTGGTGTACTTTCTGAATATAGTCAGCCGCTGAAAGTGAACCAGTTACTTCAGGGACGCTGCAAAGATATTTCTGGAGCATTACCAGATTATTTAGTGTATTTGGTTGAAGTATGCTGATGCCATTCGTTGTTTCAGCAATGATCTCAACCGGCAACAATCCCATGAGATGTTTTTCAATATAAGCGTTATCCTTAACAACCAAGCTTTTCTTAGGGAACGAGGTTATAATATCAGATTCTACCCGGAGTTTTGAGATACCCCAGAAAAAGACCATACTTACGGCGAGGCCACACGCAAGTATAAGACCCTTGTGGTTTACCGTAAAACGTCCTATCCGAGACAGAAAGAGTCCAATACCCCGATCATTATCAAATTCCTCGTCCTCCTCATCAAAATAATCCTTTTGCAGAGGCACCTCTACAACTGCTTTTTTGTGTACAGACCTATCGGTATGTATTGCCTTATGAAATGGCACAAAGGAAAGCAGTATTGGTATGAGCGTCATACTGATGATGAATGTAAATGCCGCACAGCCTGCCATAAACAGTCCTGTTATGAAAACGGGGGGAATTGTGCTGGTAGCTAACGAAACAAATCCAATAATTGTTGTAACTGTGGTCATAAAAATAGGGACACCAACATGTCGTATTGTAGTATAAATAGCATTTTCTTTATCTGTAATAAATTCAGTTTCATGATAATAATGGCTGATCAAATGAATCGAGGTCGAAAGGGAGATAATGAAAGTCAGAGGAAGTATCATATTTGAAATCATGTTCATTGACTGGCCACAAAGCGCATAGCATCCGGCAGCCCATAGAATACACAGTCCAATGGTTAACACAGGGATAACTACTCCCGAAATGTTTCTAAACAGGCAGCCCAAAACCACAATGGACATGACAAACATAAACGGTGTAAACCTTGCCATATCTTGCTCTGCCATATGATCGAGTTCGGCGTTAACAACAGAAGGCCCTGCTAAATAATATTTACAATTAGGACCTTGTGATCCGGAAGAGCTTACTGACGTTTCCCGTAAAATCATCCTGACCTCAGATACCAAATGTTTCCTCGTTTCTGGACTAAGGCTTTTAACCGTAGCTATAATGCCTGTTGTCTTTCCATCCATTGAGATAATGGTTTTTTGGTACATCGGGTCATTACGCAGCTGTTGCTTGAAAACAGCCAATAAAGGACGGTTATGCTGAGATTTCATTTTTTCCCTGAAACTCGGAGATGCTACTTTGTCTTTCAACACATCTGCCAGGGAGAACACGCTTATAACACCATCCAGCATTTTTATTTTTTCTGCGATTGTATTAATTTCGCGAATATGAGCTTTGGTAAATATATTAGCGGCACTGAACACTACAACTAAAAATTCTTCATTGCCAAATTTATTTAAAAATATTTTGTAATAATTCAGATCCTTGTCATTTTTTGAAAGCCAGATTTCAATGGAATTATCAGTTATTATCGATCTGGCATAATAACCAAAAAATGCTGTTATAACCAGAATAATAGCAAGAACTGGCAGTCTATATCTAAGGAGGATTCTGACGTACGTTTTCAAGGTTTTATATCGTAATCAATTTTCATTGTGAAATTGCCGAGAGATAGCTTATTTGTTCTTTTTTTTCTGCCTTCTTCGTCATCGTTGACTTTACTATAAACCTCATCGTCTGTATCACCGTCATCGTTGTTCTCATAATGATCATTATTTGAATGATAAAACATGCCTTGTTCTTCATACGATCATGGCATGAGGGAACAAACACGAACTGTATCAACCATCCTATTTGTATTTGGCATCATCGCTTTAATAAAAAGTGAAACTAACATCACTATAGTTAACAGTTTGGAAATCATTTATTTTTTTGGAAATATTTATATGACAAATAAATATTCTTCATACAACATTTCCTCCCCATGATATTAAAGGTAATGAACGAGAATATTTATTTTCAATGCAAGCAACATGTCCCCTTTTATATCCACTTTTCCCTGGAAAAAAGCCTGTTGAGGAGTCATTTCTCGACGGAGAATAGAAAGAAAAGTGGAGCTGTTCAATATAAAAGTACAGGTTGGTTCGCACTGGTTACTTTTTTTTACTTCCTTTACGAAACCTTTTTCGACAATAATGTCCCACTTCCCGGCATCTTTATCCGTTATCTCGAAACGAATAATGGCGTTAAGGCTTGAAAGTTTTGGAATAGGGGACAAATTCACCCTGTCCTTTAATAGATGTTCAAAATATTCTGTATGTGTGATATTTTCGGGGATTTCAGGTCTATCGTTCATGTATCAATTCTTTAGAGGACATTCCTTTTCTTTTTGTCACGATCGAATGAATGCATCAACATAACTTCTCGTATAATCCCCGATTAAAGGTACTTATACGAGTCGATTTCTGTGATAAAGACAGGCTTGATTAATTTCCCGGATGCTCAAAGCACTGGGAAAGAATATTGTGGAATCGCTTTTTGTTGGTTATTAAGTATTCATAATTTGTGGAGTGTCAAAATTTCAATATTGCGTCAGTACTGGCATACAGGCGCTGTTTTTTCTTTATTTTGCCCCAATTTGTATCAATCGCATATTGAATAAAACGACTAACCATTTCCTGAGTAATCATAGGGCATTCAATACCTGTACTACTCAGCAAACTCCTTGTGTTTGTTGAATCAAAATAAGGTTCTCCGAACAAATAAGGTTGGAAAGCCCCGGTCCCCTGTAAAAACAATTTCTCTTCTATTGTATAAGGATAAACCTGAAATTCGTGTAAAGAAGCTATTTTTAATCGGTGAACACCAGTGGCAACCTTCAGCCATTCCGCAAGTTCACCAAGTGTTGGGGCTAATGGATTCACGATATGAAAGGTATTATTTATACTATTTGCATTTTGCGAGATTGCAACTATCGCGCGAGAAGCATAATCAATTGGCACCAGATTTATCGTGCCGTATTTGTCACCGGGGAATCTCAAATACTGAAAAGGGTTGACGGCGTTCCAATTGTCTATTTCTCTCGCCTGAGGGTCCATCCGCATTTCATGATTCTTAAGGCGAATTAACCCCTTGCCAAACACGTAAATATTATCATAATTTTTCGTATATCCTGTTTTCATATCGCCAACAATGATACTCGGACGATAGATGGTGCATGGGATCTGGTACCGTTTTGCATAGGTAGAGATGGCTCGCTCTGCATCATACTTAGATCTCTCGTAATTGTTATTGAATAACTGATCATTCTCTAATTCATTTTCAAAAACCTTATTGCGCCTCTTTCCGGCAACATACGCTGTACTTATATAGTGAAGACGTTTCTGTTTTCCCACTATACAAAACAAGGCAATATGTTCCGCCCCTAACACATTTGTACGTGTAAGGGTATCGCTTGTATCATTAATAAATTTTGTAGCGGCTGCACAATGAAATACTTCATCAACAGTTTCAGCAAGTCTTACATATTCATCGGTATCAATGCCCAGACGATTTGTTGAAATATCCCCTTCAATTATTTCAATACGATCCAGTCTGGTATTAAAAACAGATTCTGATGGATTACCGGCAGGAAAAATCTCAAGCAACCTTTCTGTTGCTTTAACTTCGGCCTTTTTCCTTACAAGTAATATCAAGCGAAAGTCTGCTTCAAAGAGTTCTCGTGTAATATAACCACCAAGGAATCCAGTCGCGCCGGTTATGAGTATTGTTTTTTTATTCATTTTATTTTACGCCAACATAAAATCGGTACTGATACTTGGCATAAAATTAAAAGGTGCCTGATAGCAATGGCTAAAAGAGAAACTAATCTTTGCTATAACAGCAAATTTACTTTTATTGTTCCAGTTTCTCAATTTTAATCACAAATAATCCTACGACAGCCTTTAGACTTAATATTGTATTGGATAGTGGTTTTAATCCTCTCTTCATCAAAAGGTATCCGTTCTGTCTTCGATAATCAGGTAAAACTTACCGTTATATTCTTCTATATTCTTCAATAACGGCTGCGGGGTCTCTTAATAATCAGATACACAGGACACGCTGTACTTTTCGTCAAAGTAACGATATTATAATCACAAAATGGTCCTGAAATCAATAAAGGGAAGCTGCATAATATCAAAAGACACTTTCATAGAAGATATTTTATAAGCCCGTTGACGCTTTAATGTTAACAATCTCCGTCAGGCAAATTTTACGAGGGAATAAACATTCCTTTTTTTAATAGTATTTTTATTTCTGACCATCATTTGTTTGTGAATTACGTCGAGGTGTAAAGGTGAATTTTTATTTTTTTTGTTTGGAATGGAGATTTCGATATAATACGAGGCCTGGTGAAATGAAAGCACACCCATAGTGAATGTTAAAAACATAGTTGTCAGTTGCAAGCGATCGAAACAATCAAAACGTGGAGAATTCATCGCTGGCTCAGTTGGACGGCTTCTTCAGGCTGCAGCTCCCGCTATGCACTTGCAGGTATGCTTATTTAATCCGCAGGCAGCGAATTAGATCTCGCATTACGTGTGGATAAATAACAAGCTGTTGTGCCTTGTAAGACAAAACTCAGCCCAATGGTAAAATAATGATTGAAGAGCATGTGCATTTTTATGCGAATAACTTGAGATTGGAAGGAGTCTTGACCTATCACGAAGACGCCACTTCGTCGCCTGTAATTCTGCTCTGTGCGCCGCATCCCACTTTGGGAGGCAACATGGATAATAACGTCATTACAAGCATGGCAAAGGTGTCGGCTGATCGAGACTTCATATCGCTTCGATTTAATTTCCACGGCGTCGGAAATAGTGAGGGCCATACACAAGACATTGCGGAAAAGTTCAAATACTGGGAAGAAACTTTAAGCAGTGAAAATTACGCAGATGCGGTTATCAGTACCCAGGCAGCACTTGATTTTTTAACTTCACATGTTGACGTAAGTAATGGAATTTTCATTGCCGGATATTCGTTTGGCGCCATTATTGGGATGAGAGTTGGCGTGGAAAGTAGCCGTGTAGTTGCATTTGCTTCTATCTCAACACCCTTTTGTCAATATAACCTCGATTTTTTGCAAAGGTGCAAAAAAGAAAAGCTGTTTCTTTACAGCCAAAATGATTTTGCATCAACTGTGGAAAATACCCTCGAAGGCTTTAAAAAACTGTTACCCCCAAAGACTCTTGAACTAATACGGGACAGTGATCATTTTTATCGTGGACAAGAAGACATGATTTCGCAGAAAGTATGTAACTTTTTTCAGCGGGTGTACAAAAATGAAATTGAAAAAAGGTAATATTGTGTTGATACTATTTTTCAACAACGGGCCCATAGCTCAACCGATCAAGGTGCCCGATTGATAATTTGCATGTCCAAGGTCCAAATCCTTGTGTGTTCATTTTCTATTTAGCGCCTGAACGAAAACACCCTTTTATGAAAAGAGCCAGGAGTATTTTGCGCTCGCCACAACCTTTTCTCACAATTTGCTGCTAGATTTTTGGTAAGAGTTAGCATTGTCCTGTTATGCTTTTGTGCGGTCATAATTGGAGGGCTTATATAGATAGCTCTCTCTTTTTCTAATCCCTCAATGTTTTTATGGTCTTCTTTTTACCTTGGGATGCACATCTGGTGTAACACACCCCAACAGGAATGTTTTGAAATTTCTGTTCGCTCTGGTTAGATGTCCGGCATAAAAATAGGCGGATAACCTTACGGAGAATAAACCTGTGGTATCTGAAATGAGCCTATCTGCATGTAATCGGTGCAGTGGTTGAGGAGATGACGGGCTGCTATGCGAGAGGCAACTCTTTAAGAAAAGCTACTGGTCTGGTAATGAAAGAGCGCGGGTAGGCGCTATGACAGTTGAAACGCACTCCAGGTGCTATCAACGCACAAACCTCTTGATGGGACAATTTGAAAAGAACCAAGAAGAAATATTGTAGATGGGATAACCAGGAGAATGAGGCTGAAGGCTGGATAGGTCGCAATCTCTTAGCCTTAATGCAAAGTACGTGCTATCGAAACAGCCGAGATGTTTGCCAATGGGTACCAAAGCGGGGTAAATGACACAAGATGAATAGAGAAGGTTTCCAATACAGCAGAAAGTCTTGCTATGAGTGTTCGTATTGGTTGTACCAGTTGTGCTATGAAAAAAGTATTAATCTCGTTTTAATGACCTGTTTTTAGGGTGGTGATCGGTACGATGATTACCTGTCCAACGGGGAGGTCATTGATATCCTTTATCTCTTGTTTGTTGGCATCGTAGATGACTGTCCATTTCTTCCCGTCATGAAAAACCCGGGAGGCAATCTCGTAAAGACTGTCACCCCACTTTACATGATATACAGCCCTTTTGTGTTTATTCCTATCCACTTGTTGTGACTCATCGATGTCTCGCAGGATAGGCATGTCGGGAATGACCAGTTCCTGGCCTGTTTTCAGTGTAAGGTCCGATACGCCCCTATTGGTTTTGCTGATGTCATCTGCCCTGGAGGTGTCGGCATAAAATTTCTCTGAAATGCTCGATAAGGTGTCTGCGTCCTGTACCCGATAGTAAACTTCTTCGGACTTGATGGAGATCACATTGGCGCTGATGGGGGAGTCAAAACCTTTACCGGGAATACTAACGAGGAATTTTTTAACAAGACGGTCGGCCGTGTCAGCAAATACTTTTTCCCTTATATTAATCGAACTTTCTACAACCGCTTCCGGGATGCTGAAAGGAGACAGGGGTATTGCGTCACTATGTGTCTTTTCCGTATGATCTGCCCGCCAGAGTACCTGGGAAGATCGTGCATCTACCATTTTTAACTCCGCACCAAGTACAACCTGGGAATAGACACCGTAAAATCTCTTGCAACACTTTGTAACCGTTCCATAAACCAGGGCATCTGCCTTCACAATCCGTCCCACTTTGTATATATCTTCTTTTTCGAGGTTGGCGGCACTGATTTCAGCGAGATTGAGACGTTCGTCGATCTCCTCGAGTTTAAGCACGTTGTAACCTTTTATACTGAGATTGGTGAAAAGACATGTACGCAATACATTTTCCGCCCCCTTTTTCTCACTTTTGTTCTTAAATGGTAAGATTGCCACGGTGGTAATTTTGTTACTTCTGGGCGGGTGAAGGGTCTTGACGTTGGGGGTAGCCTTTTCTTCTAAGTAGTTACAAGACGAAACGGTAAAAAGTAGAATGAGAATGAAGAAATATTTTTTCACTTAATTAAATTTAAGAAAATCAAATTGTCATCCATTATATCGTATTGAACTCCAGCCCTGCAGACGTTGCAAATGAAATCGTTCTGTTGCTGTCTTCTACAAACCGAATCCTTCACCTGACGCAGTGGCCAGCAATCTTTTCTTTCATAGACGAGCATGACGTTGCGCATGTAAATAAAGAGCCTTGAACACTGCCCCATGATAAATACGGGATCACGACGGATACATTGCACATACGAGTAATACGGCGCTACCTGCCATACTCAGGCATCAGAATACCGCAGTGATAATGCTTTCATCACGTCTTTCAGAAACAATCCATTGCACAAAGAATCTGGATCCAAACAAAAATAGTCCGAGAAAACCCGGAAAAATCCTGGCGTTGATACGTGTGGTAAAATCAGTCATTAACTATCTCATAATTAAGTTTGCGTTTTTTCATCCATCGTACAACCAGAAGGTCTATAAATGCCCTGAAAGCCCTGTTCGATATACCATACTTTGATTTTCCGAACTTCCTTGGGTAGTGGTTGACAACAATTTCGGTAACGGTAAAACCTTCCATCTTAAACAAGGTTGGTAAGAATCGGTGCATACCGTTATATAACTTAATCTGGTTGAAACATTCCCGCCGGTATGCCTTCAGGGAGCAACTCGTATCTTTAATATCCTCCTGTGATAGTTTATTTCTTATAAAATTTGCTACCGTGGAAGAGATACGTTTTATCCAGGGGTCATTTCTCTTCTTTCTCCATCCGCACACCATATCATACGTATTGAGCTTTTCAAGCAATTTCGGGATATCCGCAGGATCATTTTGCAAATCCGCGTCCATGGAAATGACATATTTACCTCGTGCGTGCCTAAAACCCGCATCCATGGCTGCTGTTTGACCGGCATTCTTTTTAAAGTGAATTGTGCGGAAGTTTGTGTTCCCGGCACACCAGTCATTTAATTTTTCGGTACTGCCATCAGTACTGCCGTCATCTACAAAGATTACCTCATAATGTTGTTCTTTCATCGTATTGATGATGGAATGCCCCAGCGGAGCAATGTTATCAGCCTCGTTGTAGACGGGAATGACAATGGAAATATAAGGATTCACCAATTACCTTTACTAATTTAATTAAAATCATGTATGTATTTAAAAATATGACATTTAATTATATATCAAAATTCATTGAATTATCAAAAAGAATATTGGTTATTTAGCTGGATCCAATAATACAATCCTATCCTTGCACGGGAGTACCCATTCGACTACCAGGCCTAGGATGTATGTAATCATAAAACTAGTGATAGTATAGTACAGGATTAAACTGAATCCTTCCGGGTGAAGAATTATTTGGAATTATGGCATTTTTTGCAAAAAGGGATAAATTTTATGGCCAACTGCCTATTGCATACTGTCTGTTTAATCTAACAAGTGGGGTAGTTACTAAAAAATTTACAAGAGAGGAGTTTTTACAGAATGATACATATAATCATAGGTAAATATGGCGGGGTTGTCAAATGTTGTTTAGATATGTGTATTCATGTCGGTTTTAAAGAAACGGTAGGTATTTTTGCCGCATTCTTTTGATAAGTACATGGCAATGTCGGCATTTTTGATAAGGTCTTCTGTAGTATCCGCATCGAGTGGATAGAGGCTAATGCCTATACTGGCAGTGGTATGGATCTCATGTCCTTCAAGCTGAAAAGGTTTGCAGAGGGTATCAAGTATTTTATTCGTTACAATAGCAGCATTCACTGCATAGGTAATCTCGGGGAGGATGATGGTAAATTCATCACCACCTGTGCGGGCAATCGTGTCTCCTTCACGCACGCATTGTGTTAATCGGGCAGCAACCGCCTTAAGCAATAAGTCGCCTGTGTGATGTCCCAGAGAGTCATTAACGGTCTTAAAGTTATCCAGGTCAAGGAGCAGAACAGCCACCATCCTTTCACTGCGTTTTGCATGAACGACTGCCACTTGAAGACGATCTTGAAATAAATTACGATTGGGCAGGCCAGTGAGGGAATCGTGGTAGGCCATGTGGGTAATAATAGCTTCGGACCGTTTACGCGCAATTGCATTTCCTATGATCTCTGCCGTGATTCGTAGCAGATCAATGTCCTCATCACACCATGAACCGGTGGACACGACCTTGTCAAAACCAATAAATCCAACCAATTCCTTTTCTGCACACACCGGCAAAACCAGCAGAGATTTAATACCTTGCTTCTCCAGGAAATTCTTTTCGGCAGCGGCATCTGGAGGCAATTGGGAAACATCGGGAATATGAATTACACTGTTGGCGTGCAGGGCTGCCATCCCCCAAGGAAACAATGAGACGGATAGATTTTGGAGATTTTGGATTTCAGGGGTGACTCCGGCATTGCACCATTCATGGGTATTGTCCATGATGGTACCGTTATTACGGAACTGAAAGAGGTACGCCCTGCTTGCTCTGCACAACAGGCCAATATCAGCCAGCGAGGTAGAGACAGCGTTGTTAAAATCTGAAAGGATGGTAAATCTCGTGGAGATATTAACCACGGCCTTTTCTAAATCTATCCTTCGCCTGAGGGCTTCTTCTGCCCGCTTACGTTCAGTGATGTCGGTAAGGGAAACAAATATTTTGGCCCATGTATGTTCGAATCCTGGTGCTACTGTTAAGCTCAAATACACATAATTCTTTGCTCCGCCGAAAATGAGGGTGGCAGCTTCTGCCTCAAATGAAGTATGGCCTTCCGCTAACGAGATTAGAGCCGCTTTATACACATTAAGCGATTCTTCGTCGAAACGTCGGGATAAGCCGCGCAGGAGGACTTTTTTACTTTTAGCCCCGTACATCTTTAAAGTAGTCTTATTCACATCGATGACCCTCACCATCATCACGCATTTATGAACTTCTTCCGGGTGATTTTCAAAATAAACCCTGAAATCGGCAACGCCAGACTTTCGCAGATTGTCGATGTAGGCTTTGACCTCGGAACAGTCCTCTTCCCACAGGGAAATTGGAGAATTCTCAAAGAGAATACGGTATCTGGCATTGCTTGCATTCAGCGCCTCTTCTGTCTGTTTTCGTTTGATAAACTGTCCAGTCTCTGCGCCGATGAATGTTAATACCCTGAGCAGGTTGTTGTCCCTCGGCTGTGACTCATTAGTCAGAAATATGAAGACACCAAATATTTCATTTTCCGCCATGATAGGGAAACCTAAGGCCCCGCGCAATCCTTCTTTCGATGCAACTGTCGCCCATTGGAAATTTGAATCTGCAACCACATCGGTAATCCAGACAGGTTTTTTACCGGTATAAATTCTGCCCGGCAATCCGGTACCGGGAGAAAACGCGGTTTGCCGGCTCTGTGCCACAAACGCAGGAACTTTTATGGACGGCTTACACCATATTTCTACGAGACGCAACAGGTTGGTCTTTGTATCCATGCTCCAGTATTCGCCAAGAGACCATCCCAGATTTTCGCAAATAACCTGGAGGATTTTTGGAATAGCTTCGTTCAGGGTGGCGGCTTCTGCCAATATCCGCATGGCAGCGTGTATCCCGCAACATCGCTCAAAACGCTTGTGTTCGGTGATATCTCTCGTTGTAAACAGAATCTCTCTCTTGCCTGAATATTGAATGATGCTCCCTGTTAAATCAACTGGAATCCTCTGTCCATCTTTTCTCAACATTGATATATTGCTTATAAAGCATGACCCCTTCTGAGCCACTTCTTTAAAGGCGGCAAGAACTCTTTCATTATCTTCCTTTGAGTATAAATGAACATAGTTCATACGAATAAGTTCTTCCTTCGTATAGCCGGAGAGACACACTGTTTTCTTACTCACATCCAGAAGATTCCCTTCGATATCGCTTATTAAGATCGCCTCGCTGGCATCATCCATTAACGAATGATATTTCTCTTTGATTTCATCATACATTGTATGTAATTTGGCCATCTCCAGCCTTTCCTTTAGAATTGCGGGTAGATGGTGGAGATTTTTCTTGAGGATAAGATCACGCAGACCGGACTTCATACCCTCTGCAACAATCTCTTCGCTCCACATATTGGCAATCAGTATTATCGGTATAAAGGGAAGCCGTTCCGTAATCCTCTTGATGAGGTGTGATCCATTTGCCCAGTTAAGACAACATTCGACGATTGCTGCGTCGAAATCACCCCGGGCAATGGACTCATCAAAATCCTCTTGTTGGATAATATTTACAAACACGGAATTACTAAATTCTTTTTGCAAAACCTTTGTAATTAGTTCCCTGTCAACTGAATTGTCGCTAATGATGAGAAACTTCATAATTCGGTCCCCAAGCTATATGTGTTCACTGCAACGCTGCACATGTCACGTAAGATAATTTACAGCATGAACTTAATGCATTTGCACATTAATACGTATCCAAATATATCGGAAGTGTTTAACAAAACTTTAAATATATTGTTCGGGTTTGGGTACTTGCAAACCGTCGTTGGCAGATTTCAGTTAATCAATTGGAAAAGATTGTCATCCCTGCTTTTGTCGTGATTTCTTGTCCGTTATGATTCCCATATATCCGATTGAATTGTAATTAATGCCAATGGCAAATCACTCCGCTCTTAAATGCGCCCTGGAACAGGCAAGAAATAACTAATTTCTCCTTGCTGTTATGGAGAATTATCACGAATGGCCAAAAGACAACGCTTGCCATATGATTGGTCTTGGTCTGAAAAACCTGCTGCAGAATTAACGTGGCTAATTCCAGGCTTGACAATGCACGATAACGCTGTAAAATGCATCTGTTCATAATTGATGTAACGCTAAAAAGACGTCCAAAACTGCGAGAAGACATAATATCATGAAAATTTTGTTGTGCTCTATGCCTGATACCGTACCCCAGTTTTCTGCTAAGACGTGGAGGGCGCCAAATCTGGCGATCTCTTCCATTGCAGGAAATATTCCCTCACACCATGAAGTATCTCTGGCTGATCTGGTACTCAAAAGGAAAACCTTGTTATCGTCGATAAAAGAAGCCATTGAAGCATATCAACCCGATGTGGTGGGCCTGAGCGCCATGACGTTTCAATTCAACACTGCTCGTGGAGTTGCAACATTTATAAAAAATTTGAATAGGGAAATTAAAATAGCCATTGGCGGTTATCATGCGACCCTCATGTACGAAGAAATTGCTTCCTCTGATGACGGCAAGCCATTTGATTATATCATCCGGGGAGAAGGTGAAAAAACCTTTAGTGATATGCTGGATGCCATAGAGGGAAAGCGGGAAAGGAAAGATATTCCTGGTCTATCCTACCGGTGTAATGGTAGTTTTGTGCATAATCCTCCGCGACCCTTAGAGGAGCTGGATACCTTGCAACCCCCGCGTCGGGATGCGCGAATATGGAACGGTTACCTTTTTTCCGGAAAGGGACTGGATATGGTCGAGACCTCCCGCGGTTGTACGATGACGTGCAACTTCTGCAGTATGAACCGCATGTATGGACGCACCTTCAGGACATACGGTTTTGAGAGGATTATGCAAGACCTTGCAAATGCCAAAAAATATGGGGCGCGATACATAGCCTTTGCAGATGATAATATTACCTTAAATGTAAAACGGTTTGAATCATTATGCGATGCTATTACAGCAGCAGGGCACAATGACCTGCGTTATATCGTTCAGGCAAGCACCTCGGGTATTGCATCTTCCCCGACATTGGCCAGGAAGATGGCCAGTGCAGGCATTCAAATCGTATTCCTGGGGATTGAAAATGTGTCTGAGCGTAATTTGAAGATGATGAATAAAGGAAATATACTGGAGAAGACAAAAAGAGCCATCGAATATCTGCATAATAACAATATCCTGATTGTGGGGGGTATGATTATTGGCCATGCAGAGGATAAGGAAGAAGATATAGCGCAGAACTTTGAATTCTTCGATAAGGCCAATATTGACTTTTATGGTGAGCAGATTATCACGCCTTACCCGAAAACCGGCATGCGGGACATCTTGATTAAAGAAGGTCTCGTTACGAACATCTATGATTATCGTAAATACAATGGCTTTTGGGCAAATGTGAGGACGAAATACCTTTCGTCGGAAGACCTGCAGTTTTTGCGGTGGAAATACAGACGGAAATACTCTACATTTTTTAAAACAACGCCGGTCTTTAAGGCAAATTTTGCCATGATCAACCTCTTGCGGGTACTAATTCTGAGACCTTATCATCGGATAAAAAATTTCATTGCCTCTCTTGGGAAGACTGAACGCGATCTGTTCAAAAAAGACATGAAGAGGTTTGCCGAAATGAACAATTTTTTTGATCACAAATAATCTCAGTCATTCCTCTCTTTCAATCCATTTCCCACTCCGGTAGTAAATGCAGTTCATTTAAATGCCCCATTTTTTATTAATTTCCTGCAAGATGTTTTTTACGGTAAAACCATAATGTTCGGCCAGTATCTTTGCCGGTGCAGAGGCGCCATAGTGATCGAGTCCTATAATAAGGCCGTCTAATCCAACAAATTCATACCAGCTGCTTTTCCCAGCGGTTTCAATGGCTACCCGTTTCTTACAGGCAGAGGGGAGTATGTTATTTTTGTACTCCTCAGAATTTGATCTGAACAGCTCAAAGCATGGTATGCTGACCAACCTTGCCTGGATGCCCTTGGACTGTAATTGTAAGGTACCTTCAAGGGCAAGGGAAATTTCAGAGCCTGTTGCCATAAGGATAATTTCAGGGGATTTAGCCGAATCCTTTAAGATGTACGCGCCAAGATGTAATTGACTCTGTGATGGATAGATTGAACGGCTAATTACCGGCAAATCCTGACGGGTTAGGATCAATGCAGTTGGACCGTCCTTATGATTTAGCGCGGCTATCCATGCAGCGGCCGTTTCGGTGGCATCCGATGGCCGTATCACGAGCAGGTTGGGGATTGCACGCAGGGATGGCAGGTGTTCAACGGGTTGGTGGGTGGGCCCGTCTTCCCCAACAAAGATACTGTCGTGGGTAAACACATAGATCACCTGAAGCTTCATCATTGCAGCAAGCCGGAAGGTAGGCCGCATATAATCTGAAAATATAAGGAATGTTGATCCAAAGGGGATGGTGCCTCCATATAGCGCCATCCCGTTTAAAATACCACCCATGACATGTTCCCTGACACCGAAATGAATGTTTCTCCCTGAAAACGCATTTTTATCCAGAGAGGGGGCATTTTTAATGTAGGTCTTTGTTGATGGGCTGAGATCTGCAGAACCGCCTAAAAAAGAGGGTATCCTCTGTGCAATCACCTGCATCATTTCACCTGATGCTGAGCGGGTGGCTATGGCATCCTTTTTAATAGTTTTCAGTAATTCAAGTTCCAGTTCGTCGGGAATTTCTTTTTTAAAGTATATATTCCATGCTTGGGAGAGATTCGGGTCTCCTGTGATATGCTTATTGAATCGTGCCTGCCAGTCTTCGTATTCTTCCCTCAATTCAGATATGCGGGCTTGGCAGAGTTGCTTTACTTCGTCCGGGATGTAAAACGCCGGGCTCTTCGGCCAACCGAGATTTTCCTTCGTCAATTCCAGTTCTTTTGCCCCCAGTGGTTCGCCATGAGCTGATGCCTTGTCCTGCTTGTTGGGACTTCCTTTGCCAATGCGAGTCCTGGCAATGATTAGTGAAGGTCTCTCTTTTTCATTCCGTGCCTCTTCTATAGCCCCGGCAATTTCGGTATGGTTATACCCGTCGGTTCTTAATACTTGCCAGTTATAGGCCTCAAACCGTTTTGCAACATCTTCTGTAAAGGCAAGGGACGTATTCCCCTCAATCGAAATGTGGTTGCAATCGTAAATATAGATAATATTGGAAAGGCCAAGGTGTCCTGCTAATGAGGCGGCTTCCGAGGTTATACCCTCCATCAGATCTCCGTCGCTCACCACCCCGTAAATGAAGTGATCGATAATTACGTTACCGTCCTTATTGAACCGGTCAGCCAGAACACGTTGAGCGAGCGCCATACCGACCCCATTGGCAAATCCCTGTCCAAGCGGCCCCGTGGTAACTTCCACACCAGGAGTATGCAGGTATTCAGGGTGGCCTGGGGTCTTACTCCCAAATTGGCGGAATTGCTTTAAATCTTCCAGGGACAGATCGTAGCCAAAGAGGTGCAGCAGTGAATAGAGTAACATGGAGCCATGTCCGGCAGATAGAATGAATCTGTCCCGGTTCGGCCACTGGGGGTCTTTCGGTTGGAATCGCAGAAACTGCATCCAGAGAACGAAGGCAACATCGGCACATCCCATGGGAAGACCAGGGTGGCCTGATTGTGCCTTTTCAACGGCATCCGCAGAAAGCATTCTGAGGGTGTTTACCGCAAGATCCATTTTCCGTTTGTCTATTTTATTTATGAGCATTGATAACTCCTTTTTCTTGTTTCTTGTCCGAGATAAGATGCAAAAGGTTTAAATGCCTGGTTCAACGTGCAGATTAAACCGAAACGTTTTGGTTTGACAGTAAGCCTAATGTCTTTTTCTTTGTTCTTTGTATCATGTGTTTAAATAGTATGTGCCATGTTTATAATAATTCACCTAATTTCTTTGATTTTAAAGTGGCAGCCTCAACGGTGTTTATCACGGCTGATCGGAATCCACCCTCTTCCAATTTACTTAGCCCGTCGATGGTTGTCCCGCCGGGTGAGGTCACAGCGTCTTTCAATTGTGCCGGGTGTTGCCCTGTTTCCAGCACCATCTTTGCGGATCCCAGTACGGTTTGTGTTGCAAGGGTGGTCGCTATGTCCCTCGGCAAACCCATCTTGACACCCCCGTCGGATAGCGCCTCAATAAACATATACACATAAGCAGGACCGCTTCCGCTTAAACCCGTTACAGCGTCAAGGTGCTTTTCGTCCAGTTGAAATGCCTTTCCTACGGCGTTAAATATGATGGATACTAGCTGTCCGTCTGCATTTGTGGCATGCTTGCCCGCGGCAAAAACCGTAGCCGATGCGCCGATCAGGCACGGGGTATTGGGCATTACCCTGATAACACGGATGCCAGCCGGTAGCCGTGACTCAATAAATCCGATCGGAATGCCGGCCGCAATAGATACAACTAAATGTTGGTGAGTAATAACGTCCTTAAGATTATTGAGTACGTCGTTCATGGTTTGTGGTTTTACGGCCAGGATAATAACATCGGCAAAGACGGCAACGTCATGATTGTTTTGCGTTGTCTTTATACCGGTCTCCTGACTCAGGATTTTGCAGCGTTCCGCAATAACATCGCTTATCATAATATTACCAGGAATGCTCAATCTGGCATTAAGAATGCCTTTACAGAGCGCCTCACCCATTTTTCCGCCACCGATGACTCCAATCTTTTCTTTCAGCATGCTATTTTGTCCTCTACAAAAATCATCTGGGTAATCTGAGAAATCTGTGGTTTCGTATATTATTTATTGGTTTGAGACGTTGCCCCGATTATCAAGCAAATATCTTAACATTTTCATTCCTTCGAATTCTATATTTTTTTTGTCAGTTTTTTCATGAATTTATCGAAAATATCTGTTGCCATATTCAAAAATCCTGTTGAGGTTCTTTATCCTTGAAAAAGCTATAAATGATAGGTTCCAGCCAACTGATTTTATTATTTAGCATAAATCCTACATGTCCGCCAAAGTTAGTAAAAATACCATGTAAAAACTGATGACCTGCAATGTCTTTAAGCGGGAAACAGCTTTCACTTAAAAATGGATCGTTTCGGGCATTTATTAAGAGTGTTGGTGTATTAATGGTATTTAAACTAAATATACTACTGCATTTATTCCAATAATCTTCAGCATTCTCAAAACCATGTAATGGCGCCGTATAGGCATCATCAAATTCTTTAAAGTTTTTTATCTTATGTATCTCTTGTATGTCAATTTGTCCGGGGAATTGCCTGCTTTTCGCTATCATTTTTTTACTTAAGCTGCTAATAAATCGTTGCATGTAGATACGATTGAAACCTTTATCAAGCGCCATTGCCGAACCCCTTAAATCAACAGGCACAGAAACGGCCGCAGCAGCCTTTATTTTATTTTTTGTATCATTATTTTTTGAGAGATATTTCAATAATACATTTCCTCCTAAGCTAAATCCAATAATATACAATGATTGATAATTGTCCGAAACACCATTGACATAATAATCAAGGTCACAGGTAAAACCACTATGATATGATTGTGGGAGCAAGTTTAATTCACCACCGCATCCCCTGAAATTAATTGCATGAATATCATAGTTTTTTGCGGAAAACAATTTGGCGAAACCTTTTATGTACTGAGATTGACTGCTACCCTCTAGTCCATGCAGTAATATTACTGCTCGTTTGTTATTTTTAAGCACGCAATCAACATCAAAGAAATCATTATCCGGTGTAGTTCTGCGTTTTCTGGTGTAAGTAATCATATGCCTTCCCAAAAGCGTAGGCAATATGGTAGATAAATGCTTTTGACGATGTACGAAGTTTGGCGTTATTTCGGGATAGTCCGTAATAAACATTATTACAAAAGTGTAATAGTGAAAGATTAATTAGGGTTAAAAAACCTGTCTGAAAAAATACCTACCTGAGTAATAAAACTAATAAGGTATAGTGTACACCTTTCACATTGAATGTGACTATGTAAAAATTTATATCATTTCATTTATTAAACCACCGTCGTTTCCCGGTAGAAAATTTGTGATAAATGCCGGAGCAGGTGGGAAGCGAGGTACTGCTACCTATCCGCCAAAACAGGAAGTGCAGCGATGATGCGTGCATTTTGCCTGATGGCGTGCACGCCATCATCCCGGTGTACACTGCAGCAAGTTGAGTACGTCAAAGCACAACTGTAAGGTGATCCATGTCGGGTTTGCGTCTATATGCTGCCCGCCATGCACTGCATGGCGGGCGATGATCCTTGAAACACTTGAAGTTAAGGCCGATTGAATACTATTGCATCCAGCATCAGCGTTGATGCATGTGTTCCGGGCGGTGCATTTGCTCTTGCTCATGCGGCGGGCGGTATTCGTGCTGCTCAGGATTACGAAATGCCGGTTGACGAGGTGCGCCGAATTCGAACTGTTCCGGATTACGAAATATTGATTGGCGTGGTGGATGGTATTCATATAGATCAGAATTACGAAATGCCGACTCCTGCTCCTGGCGTGGTGCTTCGGAACGAATTTCGCTTTGACGGCGGCTCCGGTACGCCGGACGGTCGAGCGGCGCCAGACGATGAGTATATTTACCTTCTGCATTCATCCGCACCACACCTGGTCCCTTGAAAACACCCGGTCGTGCAGTAGCAGCAACCGTCGGCTTGCCGTGATTTACCGAAAAGCGCTGTGTAGGATTATTCATTGCCATGCGTTCCTGCCGCATTTGCGCCGCAGTTGGAGCCACATGTCGTGCACGCGCATAGGTTTCTTGCTCAGCTGTAGGCCTCGCGGTAGTTCCGCCAGTGCCGCCGTTGTAACTTACGTGGTTCACCGTAGTAGTATTCACAACGGTTTTATTGTAGGTATTGTGGATATTGGTAACATTCACATGGTTAACCGCGCGGTTGTAATAAAACACGCCGCCGTACCAGTAACCACCGAAATAGCCTGTACCGAAGTAACCGCAGCCATAATTAATCCCACCATAATATCCGATGAACGGTCCCCAGTAACCGGCATGCCACCAATAGAACCCGTTGTTACACCCCCAGTAACCAGGTGTCCACAGCAAACCTACCTGTGGAGCCAATACCCACGATCCCGGCACCCAGTAATAACCATACGTCCCCCATGCCCAGTAACCGGGAGTCCAGATGTACCCAGGGCCAGGGGCGAATGGTTGCGGGTAATCAGGCAGCGGAGGCGGCGCGGTCTGCACAGAAATGCCCACACCAACTTGAGCGGGAGCGCTTATTGACGTAAGTAACAACGCCACACCTAACAAACCAGCAGCTAACAACAACAATGACATATGTTTCATCTTGTGACTCCTTTGTACAGGTTTGATTGCGAATAATGCTTTTATACTATCCAGTTGATCGATCGACTGAATCGAGATTGTGATCAGGTTACAGTTATCGCAGTGCGTTTCGCCCGCGGCTGCTGGCAGTGTTTGCTTTGAATGATTCCGAGGCCGTGCTGCGATAATGCGGGGTAGCATGTTGCCTTCCGTTTCTCACGACTGCCAATATTTCTTTATTGCGACATCGACCGTTCAGGCGATTCTGGATGATAGGAAATTGTATTTTTCAGTCTGAAGTGATATTACATTAGAAAAGAAGAAAATGTCAAGTTTTTTAAATTCCATCAGCCATCAAGGTGTTTATAGACAGAACAACGTCCGGTATGTCATTCAGAAAACTCTGCGCGTTTAGTAAAAAGATAAACAGACTACCATATGTGCACCGGCACAATGCGGCAATTGTCTCAAAGCAAGGGTTAGTTCTTCCAGATATCTTTTCCTTTACGCTATAATTCATAATAAATACTGATTTGAAAATCTATAAAAAAATTGATAGGATGGCAGATAAACAAGTTTCTCAAATTTGCGGTATCAACATACGAAAATAACAGTATATTCTGGATACAGGAAAAGAATTCTTTACAAACAAAACTAAGAGTGTTTCAGCACAGTGGAAAAATATATTGCGTAAAAGTATCGATCAGGAGGATGGAGGAGTTTATTAAAGGTATTGGTATAGATATTCCCTGGTATATCACCGCCTTTTATCTTGTATATAAACTCTCTGGTGTTATTCCTACTTCTGAGGAATCTTTACAGAAGGCAAGAAAAATCAGTAAAAATGCAAGGACAAGATATGTTTAGGAGAGGAATGTATCTGGGAGGCAGTGAAAATACCTGCTGTCATCATTGTGGGGAGACGGTTATAAACAGGTGCTTTTTATATAAACGACTGAAGAATGAGACCGGTAATTATCTACAAACCTATAGGCACGATACATTCTCCCTTCAAAGAGCCTCATGAAGCTCCAATACAATCCGTCTGTGCCAATGATAGTGAGGGGACAGTTGAAATATTTCACGAATATGTTGAAGGGCTTGCGGATCTGGAAGGATTTTCGCATATTATCCTGCTCTACCATTTTCATTTAGCTAAAAAAGGGTTTTCCCTGAAGGTGAAGCCATATCTGGATGAACAATTACACGGGGTATTTGCTACACGTGCTCCAGCGCGGCCGAATGCCATTGGCATATCAATCGTGCGTCTTGTTAAGGTTGAAGGGGCGAGACTCTTTATCCGTGATGTGGATATCCTGGATGGGACACCTCTTCTCGACATCAAGCCTTATGTGCCGGAATTTGACTTACGTAATACCGGTAAGATTGGCTGGCTTTTCGGTAAGACCGAGAGACTGCCGGAAACAAGAGGTGATGGCAGGTTTTATCACAGAACAAGCATTTTTGACCTTTTAACAGATAAATATGACGCCTGGTATGACTCGGAAGAGGGCCGCCCGCTCTATGAGAGCGAATTGAAATGCATGATACCGATGGTTGAAAGCTCTTCGAAACCCATCCTTGAGATCGGTGTCGGCACGGGAAGATTTGCCATGCATTTCCACGATGTTATCGGAATTGACCCATCCCTGAATGCCATTAAAATGGCTGAGGAAAGAGGTGTAAAAAGTGTGTGTGGCGATGGGGGGCATCTTCCCTTTAAGGATGAAACATTTGGCTGCATCATTATTGTTATGACATTGTGTTTTGTCGAAAATCCCGTTGGTGTATTAAGGGAGGCGGAAAGGGTTTTGAAGAAGAATGGAAGTATTCTCCTGGGCATTGTCCCGAAGGATTCACCGTGGGGTTTACTTTACGAGAAAAAAAAGAAAGCAGGGCATCCCTTTTATAGCAGTGCGAGGTTTTACACAGTGAATGACATTGAAACTATATTGCAGAGAGCAGGGTTGAAAATATCGGGGATGAGGAGCACCCTGCTGCGTAAACCTGATGAGCCCAGTAGGATTGAGGAGCCGGTTGAAGGCTATGCAAGAGACGCCGGGTTTCTCTGCATTGAAGCGAAAAAAGAAAACTGATTAAAGATTGCTGTAAGGATGCTGAATAACCGCAACCGTATTACCAACAACTTATATTGAATACATCTCTTTTGCTGTAGTATAAGAGATAACGACGGCAAAAGACTTGCTGCCATATCCCTTGTCATCAATGTCATTTGGAAAACAGGGCAGGAGAGGATTATTGGTAGAATTGCTTAAGCAGAGTAAGCCATTGTTATATTTTCGGTGTTATCGTGGATATTGGTGGGTGAAATTTGCATTTTAATGTCTTCGAAAGCATATACATCAAAATATTTAAGGAAATAAATTTATGTACGATCTGACAAATTTTACTATCCAGGACATGACCCAATGCGGAGATGCGCTGGAACACCTCGGGTATAAGGCAAAAGGTGTTGACGAACTGGCCGATTCGGTGGTTCGCTATTTTTATGACCATCTCATTGATAAGCGGACAGGGGAGAAGTCTTCTGCGCTGGTACGCTTTTTTATGACATATCCGTACGAAAGTCTTGATGAGAAATTGCGTCTGTTGGCCAGCAAGATGCAAGGAGGGCAGCCTCTGGAGAAGACCACAAGCTGTCTGGTCCTCCTGGCAACAGTAGGGATGCTACCCGAGTGGAATTCTAAGGAACTTTCCAGAGGACACCTGGTTATTCCTCTGATAGATCAGCAAACGGTAGATCAACATCCGATGATTGCCCAGTTGGTTTACCAGTTGGGAATAAATATCGATAAGGTGATTCATCCCATGCCCACGCTTGAGACCGAGTTGGAAAGTAAGATTTTTAATGTGTTTCACGTACCTGATGCCCTGGGAAGCCCCCATATCCCGGCGCAGAATGAATTTGTAATTCCTTTCGGAATCAAATCGGCACTGGGGTTTGGAAGCATGTTGCCTACGGGGAATTTATTTACGGTGGTTCTATTCACGAAAACGAAGGTCCCATGGAGCACTGCAGAGATGTTCAGATACCTCGCCTTGAATACAAGGATGGCGGTTTTGCCCTTTGTATCGAAGAAAATCTATGTAAACGAAAAGGCCGTACTTGACGAAACCGAGCGGCTCAGGTCGATTATTGCCACGCAAACGAGTTTATTGGGTGTATACAAAAAAACTGCGGTTAATCAATCAAGACGCTTGGAGGGTTTTCCGCTAAAAATCAGAATATATTTGACGAAATTTACCAAAAAAGCATGGCTCTACATTTCTTTGATAACCGCTTCATCATTCTTTCTCTATATTTTTTATGCGACACATATCGAATTTATGCTGCATGTGGCAGCAATTCCTCTTGAAGTTTTGCTGGGGGTGCTGTTAATAGAAAAACTTTTGGAAAGAAAAGAGAAGGCGGAAAAGTTTAACCAACTGATGTATATAAAGAGTTACCTGTACCGGTCAGAGATGCGCAACCTTTATATTACCAATTTTCATTCATTGAAGTATCCGGTGATAACCATGCCGAAAATCAAGAATGCCCACTTAGATGAATTAAAGCAATTACGCAACGAGGCGGAACATCTGGAATATTTTTCACTGGATGCAATGGAATTGGTGGTTCGGGAGTATGTTTCAGCCTATCACGTATTTCGTGATTTCATGGACCGCGCAAGTACGTATGGCATAGATGCCCTTTTCCAGGATATGATTTATATCCTCCATTTCATTCAGGATGTTAAATTGTTTCATCAGGAGAATCCTGATAAACCGTTCATCTATGAAGCGCAGGAACATCCTTTTTTAATGGAAAAGGTGAAAAGGGTTTTGGGAGAGGGTACTCAAAAGTTTCTGGATTATATGATCGAGCTGAAAGAAAAAAAACCGGACCTATTCTACGACCTCTTAACCGACTATGAATTATCGTCACGGAGAATAACCCCCGTAATGAGCGAACGGCAAACAATTTGATCTTCCTAGACGGCAACACGCATCCATCTTCCTCCCTTATGCAGGATGTAGATGGCAATCGCACGGACAATCCAGTCCAGTGCAGAACCAAACCAGACACCGGCTAATCCCCAGCCGAGTGTGATACCAAACAGATAGGCCAGTGGGACATGTAAGCATAAAGTGCCCGCGATAGTGATAATCATAGGACTCACGGTATCACCGGCGCCACGAAGGCCACCGGCATAAACCATATATACGGCCAAAGCGGGTTGTTCGATGGCGGCGATCATTACACAGACCACAGCCAGCGAGAGCACACTCGGCTCAGGCTTGAAAATCATCGCCATCTGGACGGGAAATATCAGGAAAACCATGGCAAAAAACCCCATTAAGCCAAGGGCAAAATAGCAACTGCGTTTCATGCTGAGCAATGCCAGCCCAACATTCTTTGCGCCGAGACTCTGTCCCACGAGTGTGGCGGTTGATACTGCCAGGGCGAATCCAGGCATGAAGGAGATAGATTCAATCCGAAGTGCAATCTGATGCGCTGCCAGTGAGGCAGTGCCAAGGACAGCAACAATTTTCGTAAAGAATAAAAACCCCATCTGTGTTAAGAAGGCATCTATGGCGGCAGGGATAGAGATACGGAATATCCTTTGTAAGGACTCGATGTGTATCATGGCTAAATCGTGTATACGGATATGCAAAATACACTTCCCTGCAAAGAGTTTTGTTAAAAGTAAGCATGTCCCGGTAGTGTACGCAAGAGCTGTTGCCCAAGCAGCGCCGGGAACACCCAATTTGGGAAAAGGTCCAATGCCAAAGATTAACAACCAGTTAAACAGGATGTTTATGCAATTGATAATAAGTGTTACCTTCATCGGCGTCTTTGTATCTCCGCCTCCACGCAATATACCACTGCATGCAAGGATAACGAGGCGAAATACCAGAAATCCTCCAACGATCCGGAGATAACCCGCACCAAGATCCGCAACGGCGGCATCTGCACTCATGAGGACCAAAATTTCTTTTGCAAAAAAAAGTAAAAACGGCGTAGCAACGATGCCTATAATGAGGGACATGAGGATTGCCTGTGATCCGACTAACTGCGCCTGATTTTTTTCTTTTGCCCCGATGTGTCTGGCAACAATACTGGCCGAACCAACATTGACTGAAGAAAAGATCATGGAGATAATAAAAAAGAGTGTGCCTGCCAGACCTACTGCTGCAATAGCATTTGTCCCCAGGCGTGCCACCATGATCGTATCGGAGACAAAGACACTCATATGGAGGAGATTTTCAATAGCTACCGGGATGCATAGTTTGAAGATGTTTTTATTAAGATTTTTTTCTGTGAGGTCGAGCAGATGCATGGAAATTATTCATATCGCTGTTCTTGAGAATGTTCGGGTGCGTTGTTATGCAGCAAGAAAAGACTTTTTGAGGAAGCGTATAGGGTTAGGATGGACACAGGTTTCAATCCATGGACATGGTGTATCTTTTGAAAAGATTTAAAGGAAAGGCAGCTTCTTGTGAACCGCGGTAATACCTTTTTCAGTAATAGTAAAGAGTTTGGCATCTTCTTCCCTGTTATATCCGATTTGTTTTTCATCCGGGATTGTTACAAATTTATCAATAATACTGTTTCGAATCTTGACATTTTTACCGATACGGACCCCATCCATGATAATTGAATCGTAGATTTCGGAATGATTTTCGATCCTCACGTTTGGTGATATAACCGACCTTTCCACGCGGGCACCGCTAATAATACAGCCATGAGAAACCAGAGAATTCAGCATCATACCGCATCTTCCACCGGGAAATGGTTCTGAAAACACGGTTTTTGCAGGCGGAAACTGTTCCTGATATGTGCGAATTGGCCAGGATGTGTCGTACAGATTAAAAAGCGGATCTACCTGGATAAGATCCATATTCGCGTCCCAGTATGCGTCAAGCGTGCCTATATCTCTCCAGTATTTCACGGTCTTATTATTTTTATCTTTAAAAATATACGCAAACAAGCGGCCGCTATTAATCATTGAAGGAATAATATTCTTCCCGAAATCATGATTAGTGTCTTTTTTGGCATCTTCAATTATCTGCTTTACTAATACTTCTGTGTTGAAGAGATATATTCCCATAGATACCAGTGCTGTGTCAGGGTTCGAGGGCATCGGTTTTGGGCAAGCCGGTTTTTCTACAAAATCCGTTATCTGCTGATCAGCATTTATACTTACAATACCAAAACGACTCGCTTCCTTCAATGGCACTTCAATACAGGGAACCGTGACTTCTGCCCGTTTTGATTCATGGTATTCTATCAATTCACGATAATCCATTTTATAGATATGATCACCTGCAAGGATCAAAACTTTTTCTGGCCGTTCTCTTTCTAATGCGTAGATATTTTGATATACTGCATCGGCCGTTCCCTGATACCACAGATCACTTGTTCTTTTCTGCGGCGGTATAGTCTCAATAAATTCACCTAATTCATAATTGCCTATATTCCATCCTATTCTTATATGCCTATCCAGGGAATAGGATTTATACTGCGTTAATATGCAAATCTTCTTCAAGCCTGAGTTAAGACAGTTACTCAAGGGAAAATCAATAATACGATAAATGCCGCCGAAAGGTACCGCAGGCTTTGCCCTGTCTTTTGTCAGGGGATAAAGCCGTTCTCCCTGCCCGCCGGCCAGGAGCATCACAAGCAATTTTTTGGACATTTCATTAACAAAAAGAGTAGACATATTCTGTTTGTGCATATATCAAAAAAGTACCGGAAATGTAGTAAATCCATTATGTTATTACTAAGTTCGATGATATTATCCACGGTTGAACTTGATAAAGTTTCTCAATACATTTTAAAGCAATGACGGGATTATTTAAATAATATTTCTGTTTGCTACCGGCATGAGCCTGCAGGAAACATCCGCTTGCATGGTAATCATGTAATATTCATCGTCATCAGGAATTCAGCGTTGGTCTTTGATTTGCCAAGCCTGTTTTTGAGCAATTCCATGGCCTCTGTGGGATTCATTTCGTTAAGCACTTTCCTAAGCATCCACATGCGTTTGATTTCTTCCTGATTTACAATTAGCTCTTCTTTTCGTGTACCGGAACGGGTAATGTCAATGGCGGGAAATATTCTGCGATCTGCCAATTTCCTGTCCAGATGAAGTTCCATGTTACCCGTACCTTTAAATTCCTCAAAGATAACTTCATCCATCCTGCTCCCGGTATCGATGAGTGCGGTTGCAATAATGGTAAGGCTGCCGCCTTCTTCAATGTTTCTTGCACCGCCAAAAAATCTCTTCGGTTTTTGGAGTGCACTGGCATCCACACCGCCTGAAAGTATCTTTCCGCTGTGAGGAACTTCTGTGTTGTACGCCCTTGCCAGTCTTGTAATAGAATCGAGCAAGATGACGACATCTTTACCGTATTCTACCATTCGTTTTGCCTTTTCAATTACCATTTCAGCGACCTGGATGTGGCGGCTTGCCGGTTCATCAAATGTGGAGCCAATAACCTCCGCCTCAACAGACCGTGCCATATCGGTTACCTCTTCAGGCCTTTCGTCAATTAAAAGGACAATCAAATAAACTTCAGGATGGTTCTTGGTAATGCTGTTGGCGATTTTTTGTAACAGTACCGTTTTACCAGTTCGCGGCGGCGCTACAATTAAACCTCTCTGGCCTTTTCCAATGGGAGTAATCAGGTCCATGATCCGTGTTTCAAGCTCTGTGGGGCCCTTTTCCAAAAAGAGTCTTTCCGTGGGATGTAAAGGAGTAAGGTCATCAAAGACAATCTTTTCACCCATAATCTCCGGATTTTCAAAGTTGATCGCCTCTACACGCAGTAGGGCAAAATACCTTTCCGTATCCTTCGGAGGTCTGATCTGTCCGGATACGACTACCCCCGTGCGGATGCCGAATCGACGGATCTGAGAGGGTGAGATGTAGATATCATCCGGACAAGGAAGGTAATTATAATCCGGTGACCGTAAAAATCCGAATCCTTCAGGAAGTACCTCAACAACACCTTCTCCATACATGAGGCCGTTCTGATTGACTCTTTCTTTCAGAATTTTAAAAATCAGGTCCTGTTTCTTGAGCCCTGTACATTCTTTAATGCCCTCCTTTTTTGCGGTATCCTGCAATTCCTTAATGGTCATCTTTTGTAATTCTGTAATGTGCATCTCGCCGCGTTTTATTTCTTCATATTTTTCATTCGTTTCCTGATCTACTACTACTACAGTTTCTTTCTTACCATTTGTGATAGCCATATAAATCTCCTTCCTAATCAAATTCGACATGGAAAAGCGGAATTGTCCATGTCACCCAAAAACATTCAAAATTCAAATTTTAATGTAAAGCTAATTTTTCACTATATAAAGTTGCCAGAATTCTTTTATCTGTCTGAAGGTGTTTTCTTCCGTAAAATTATTATCAATAACATAATCGGACTTCTTCCTCTTATCCTCCAAAGTCATTTGAAAATGCTCCCTTCTTTCCAATTCACCATCCTGCCAATGCCTGCCGGCCTTACTCCTGTCCACTCTATGGTCTTTCCCGGTATTTACAAAGAGGATAAAGTCACACAGTAACGAAAGATCGGATTCTTCCAGCAATGCGGCATCAATTACAACGGCCCTGCGCCGTCCCCGCATTTCTATTTCGGCGATCTTCGTTCGTATCTGTTCAATGACGATAGGGTGCAGGATGTTGCAGAGATCGTTTAAGCACGTTTTATCCTGAAATACTATTTCTGCAAGACGTGAACGGTCGATCTTTCCGTAAATATCCTGAACAGAGCCTCCAAACCTCTCTACGATTTTATCTTTTACCCCTCTCATAAGGATTAGCCTGTGACACATCTCATCGGCATCGATGATTTCTGCCCCCAGTGAGGCGAGCATGCGGGCTACAGTACTTTTCCCGCTCGATATACCACCTGTTATACCAATGATCTTTGGTTTTACGCTCACTCCGCTTCCATCCAATTTTTCCCAATCTTTACGTTTACCTTGATCGGAACGTTCAGGGTAATGGCGTGGCTCATTTCCTGCTGTACCATGGAACGCGTTAATTCTAATGTGCTTTCTTTTACCTCAAAGAGTAATTCATCATGTATTTGCAGTAGCATCTTTGCCTCATAGGCATCATTTTTCAATTGTGTATGGATATTATTCATGGCAACCTTTATCAAATCAGCCGCAGAGCCTTGAATAATCGTATTAACAGCAATGCGTTCAGAAAGGTTTCTGCGTTTTTTGTCTTCCGCGCGGAGATCGGGCACAGAACGTTTTCTGTTAAAGAGGGTTTTTACGTACCCGCAGGCCCTCGCTTCTTCAATAGCCTTGTCTCTGTATTTTTTTACACCCTGGTACAATCCAAAATAGGCATTTATGAATTCCCGTGCCTCTTCCAGAGATAACCCTGTATCTCTGGAAAGCCCAAATTCACTGAGTCCGTAAACGATCCCAAAATTGACTGCCTTTGCATTTCGCCTCATTTCGGGAGTCACATGCTCTATCTGAACACCATAAATTGCAGAGGCCACCGATGAATGGATGTCCTTGTCCTGATGAAACGCGGCCACCAGGGCATTGTCTTCAGAAAAATGTGCAAGGATACGTAATTCGATCTGTGAATAATCTGCTGATAAAAATACAGCATCCTTTCGGGAAGGGATAAAGGCGCGCCGGATCTGCCTGCCGATATCAGATCGAATCGGTATATTCTGGAGGTTTGGTTCACTGCTGCTGAGCCTTCCCGTGGCTGTTACGGTCTGATTAAACGAGGTATGTATGCGTCCGGTAGTGGGGTTTATCATATCCGGCAAGGCATCGATGTATGTATTCTTTAATTTTGTGAGTTGCCGGTATTCAAGCACCAACCTGGGCAGGGCATGTTGCCACGCAAGGGTGGTCAGCACATTTGCATCGGTAGACAACCCTGTCTTGGTATGTCTTAATCGAGGCAATTCAAGTTTTTCAAAGAGGATTTCACTCAGTTGCCTGGGTGAGCCTATATTGAACTCGTGCCCGGCTGCAGCATAGATTTCCTTTTCAAGCTGGCTCAGTTTCATAGTCAAATTATTGGACATCTCTTTTAAAACATGAGTGTCTAAGCATATCCCGTTCCATTCCATTTCAGCCAAAACGTAGATTAAAGGAACCTCCACATCCTGGAGCAGGTGCAATAGTTCGTTCTCTTTGAGCAGCGGTTCCATGACGCCGGCCAGACGAAATGAGATATCGGCATCCTGACACGCATACTGGCAAACCTTTGTAACATCTACCTGATCCATCGTGATCTGTTCTCTTCCGGACCCTATCAACTCTGATGTAGGTATTGTTTTGTACGATAAATACTCAAAGGCGATATCATCCAGGTTGTGGTTCCTTTTTACCGGATTGAGGAGATAGGAGGCAACCATGGTGTCAAACACAATCCCTTGTAAGAGAATATCATACTTTTTGAGTACCAGGAGGTCGTATTTAATATTTTGCCCAATCTTCTTGATATTTTCGTCTTCCAAAACTATTCGGATTTTTGGAAGTATCGTATTTGCGTCTCCGTGTATAGTCCCTTTCGGCGCCACCAGAGGTATGTAATATGCTTCTCTTGCCTGCCAGGAAAATGAGATACCCACGATCTGCGCCCTGAGGGGATTGGTGCTGGTTGTTTCTAAATCTAAAGCAACAACTTTTTGTTTTATTAACAGATCAAGAAACGTATCAAACTTTTCTGGTGTATCGACAAGCTCATATCGCGTTTCCTCGGTCTTTGCCGTTGCAACCATGTCGGTAAGGAGCGTATTAAATCCAAGTGTCCTGAACAGGTTTTTTAGCCTCGTGTTTTCGCTGGTTTTTAACCTGCATGCATTCATATCTAAGCGGATAGGTATGTCATTGTAAAGCTTCAATAGCCTTTGGGAAAGCCTGGCCTGGTCTGCAAATAACCGCAAATTTTCCTGTCTTTTTTTCCCGGAAATATTATTTACCTGTGCAAGAACAGATTCCAGCGACCCCCATTTCTGGATAAGTTCTAAAGCTGTTTTGCCGCCGATACCCGGCACTCCTGGCACATTGTCCGAAGCATCTCCTGAAAGGGCTAAGACATCTACCACCTGTTCAGGCCGTATGCCCTTTTCCCTGAAAAGGGCTTCAGGGTCAATCATCAAACCCTTCTTTGCATTCAATATTTTCACGTTTGAGCTTAATAATTGTTCCATGTCTTTGTCTGAGGTTACAATAACAATTTCGACCGGTTTGTCAGATAATAATTTTACCATGGTGCCAATTATATCGTCTGCCTCGTATCCCTTCGTTGCGTAAACGGGGATGTTATATGCCCTGACGATTTTATAGACGAGAGGAATTTGTATCTGTAATTCATCAGGAGTTGGTTTACGGTTCGCTTTATACTCATGATAGCTATTGTGTCTATGGGTAGCCCATTTTGTGTCAAATACCACTACTATGTATTCCGGGTGGTGTTCCCTGAGCAACTTTTGCAGCATCCTCGTGAAACCATATACCGCATTTGCCGGTTTCCCTTCGGGCGTTGTTAGTCTTGCCGTAATGGCATAGAAAGCCTGATAACAGTGTGAATGACCATCGATGATAAAAAATCTCTCTGACATTTATGGTTGGTGATGTAAAGTAACGACATTGGGTTAAAGCCTTGTGCGTCATCTCAAATCTTTGATTTGCTCAGGAACATCCGTAAAAGATACAGACAGGTAATTGCTGGGCAAGGCAGATTGCGGAGATATACCGTAAAACTTAACGATGATTTATATTTTAAAAATTGTGGGAAAGAAATGCATAATAATTCTGTAACAGAGAGATAAAACTGTTCACTAAGAATGTTGGAAAATACCAGAACAAATTAGGGAAGGTTAGCGTATGGCTTATGCTAACTTTAGGCTGGATAACCTATCGTCAACCAAAATTAGTTTATAATGAATAACTAATAGACAAAGAATAACATCAATGAAAATTATTGTCAAGTTAAATAATAAATTTTGATGTTCCCATTACCACAGTTTTATGAAAAAAATGCAGGAATAGTTCTTGAAAATATCTGCCGGAGTTGTTATCCTTTGGTAGATAGTGCAAATATTAGGGTTTTGAAGAACCCAAGTTGTCCTGGACTTCAATTCTGAAATACACCATTTCGAAGATAATGGTAAACCAGGTGGCGGTGTAGCTCAGTTGGTAGAGCAGCGGACTCATAAGCCGCGCGTCGGGGGTTCAACTCCCTCCACCGCTACCAAGTTTAATCCTGCCGGTACAGAAAATATTTTATGCAGCTTTTATCCTCCCAAAAAACCCAATTTATTGAATGTGCAAAAGAATGAATGGATATTAGTTTACATCACTTTTTTGAAAGGAGAATTGTCTTGAAAAAGATCATTATTTCACTTGTTATTGTCCTGTTTTGCGTTGTGCAATCTGTCTGTGCGGATTCATCCAACCCCCATGTTCGGCTAGAAACTAACAAGGGTACCATTATCCTGGAGCTTAATTCAAAAGCAGCCCCGAAAACGGTGGAAAATTTTCTCCGCTATGTCCAGGACGGTTTTTATAATGGCACCATCTTTCATCGGGTAATAAAAGGATTCATGATACAGGGGGGAGGTTTAACAGTTGATATGCAGGAGAAATCCACACGTGCCCCGATCACTAACGAGGCCGACGGCGGGCTCAGAAACCGACGTGGCGCGGTGGCGATGGCACGCACCATGGATCCTCACTCCGCCACTGCCCAATTCTTCATCAACACCGTGAATAACGACTTTCTTGACTATAAAGGAAAGAATCCCAATGGCTGGGGTTATTGTGTATTTGGCAAAGTCGTTGATGGCATGAATGTGGTGGATAGCATTGAGCGCCTGCCTACTACAACTAAGTCCGGTTACCAGGATGTTCCATCCTCTCCGGTGATCATTGAACGAGCGCTAATAGAAAAGTAGGCATACTGGAACAGAGTCAGTACGCAGGCAAAAGGAAATTACAGCATGAGGGGATTAATCGGTTTTGTAATAATAACGAATGTTCTCCTGCTTCTCTTACCATTGAGTCTCGGGGTGCTCCGGGTGACGATAATAACCCTGCCTACCAGTATTGCAGCCGTAAGCATAATGCTCTTAATCTTATATCTATTTCGTGTCAACAGAGTCAATCGTTTGAATTCCCATGGAACTTTAGCAAGGATGCTCGTAGTTCAGTTTGACGGTCAAAGATTACACTGGGATCTGGAAGAATCTCAAATTGAAAGGTATGCAAAAGCGAGACTGGCAACGTTTATTAGTATCCTCGCAGGAATATCATCCATCTGGGTAATATTAATCATAATTAATAAGAAATACGCCTTCAATGACCTAACACGTGTTTCATCCGATGTTAAATTGGTGATGTGTTTTATCATATCGGGGATTGTTGTCGTGGCAACGAGCGTAAGGGCAAAGCCGGTAGAAAATCTCAAAGATGCGATCTGGGAACGAGCCGGTTATCTGGTGAGACAAACAAATACACAACTCGAAAGAATTAAGGAGTTAGTTGCTTTAGAAACTTCTATCAAGTCGATTGCCTACCAGTTGAAAGTCTCTTTTCCTGTGGATTTCAACACGGAAATTCGAGAATTTATTAATACCCACAAAAATGAACTATTATCAGACACTGCAGATTTGAACAAGTTAATTTCAAAAAATATTGAACAGGCGCATGGAGACCGGATACATTTAGAAAAAGCAAAAAATCTTTACCGTGCTGCGATGAAATTATACACGGTAGTAGCCATTGAAGTGAATTGGACCGGCAGTATGCCTCTCATAAAAGAAATGGAGTATGACTATGAAGGCCTGACTTCTGAAAATCTAAAATTTCTTCTGGTGGTTAGAAAATGGGATGATTTCCGCGACATTGTAAATGAAATAATGATAGATCTCCAACGAATGAGAGAACTAGCCATAAAATATCAGGAAGAAGGGTTTAAAGATGAGGCAAATGGTTACAGGATAGAGACAGAGGAAGAGAAGGCATACCGTATTATGGAAATTTCTCCTGCTGCATCAGATGAAGAAATCAAGCATGCATACAGACAGCTTGCGCTCAACTACCATCCGGACAACGCAGAACAAACTACCCGCGGCATCAAAAAATTGGCAGAAGAGCGGTTTAAGGAAATTAACTGGGCATATGATTTCTTAAAAGAAATTCGACAGTTCTGATTGGAGTTATCATAAACATGAATAATGAGAAGCCTATCATCGATTCAACAAATAAGGGTATTATTCCCGCCAAATTTCGGCAAAAAAATTGGGTCAAAAAACTTGAGACGGCTTCAGGAAAACCGATTGGGCAGTATAAGTCTCATAGCACTGTATATCTTCTTGTGGATTGTTCAGGAAGTATGGCAGACGGCAACAAAATAACGCAGGTAAAAAAAGGAGCCATCGGCTTTGCTGAAGAGGCTCAAAAGAAGGAATACTCTGTGGGTTTCATTCAATTTGCATCACATGCAGAGCATATGCTTGAGCCGCAGAATGAAATTGCCAATCTTAATATTGCTGTTGAACGATTATCAGCTGATGGCTCAACAAACATGGCCGCTGCTATCCAAATTGCAAGAGATAAACTTCTCGATAGGGCTGGTGAAAAAGTAATTTGTATCGTAACGGATGGGATGCCGGACGATAAAAAAGCTGCCCTTGACGCTGCACACGAAATAAGAACGCACGGAATTGAAATAATGACTATTGGAACCGACGATGCAGATCAGGAGTTTCTCGAAGAGCTTGCAACACGAAAAGAACTCTCACGTAAAGTCTTAAGAAACCAACTTGAAAGAGGCATTATCTCCATGGCAAAAATGTTGTCAGGAAAAAATGAATAGCAAAAAATTCATTCAGGTTTTAGCAGCCTGCAGGGAAATTATTCCGTATTGAGGTTGTTCACGTCATTCATTTGTTTCGTATATTGTTAAAAACGGGAGAGGCATCTAAACTATGGGTTTAAACTGTGGTATCGTTGGATTACCAAACGTCGGGAAATCCACTATCTTCAATGCCTTGACATCTGCCAAGGCAGCTTCAGCAAATTATCCCTTTTGCACGATTGATCCCAATGTGGGTGTAGTTGCCGTACCTGATCGGCGTCTGGATAAGATAGCGGAAATAATTACTACACAAAAAATTGTTCCTACAACCGTTGAATTTGTGGATATCGCCGGCTTGGTAAAGGGAGCCAGTCAGGGGGAAGGTTTGGGGAATCAATTTCTTGGTCACATTAAAAATGTCAATGCCATTTTGCACGTGGTGCGTTGCTTTGAAAAAAGTGATGTCATCCATGTGGAGGGGAATGTGCATCCAATCAGGGATATTGAAATCATTAATACGGAATTGGCCCTTGCGGATCTGGAGACAATAGAAAAGCGATTGGCTAAAAATGAGAAATTGGTAAAGACAGGGGATAAAAATATTATTGCCTCTATTGAGGTACTGAGGAAGATTCGGGAAGGTTTGAATAGCAATAAATCTTTGCGATTGTTGCCTCTGACGGATGAGGAAAGAAAACACATCGAAGATTTACATTTAATGACCTCAAAACCAGTATTATATGTCATCAATGTCTTCGATTTTGAAAAAGACAACCAATACATTGAAACAGTCACTCAGTATGCAAGGCAGGAAAATTCAAACTGTGTTGTTATCTCCGGGGACATTGAATCAGAAATTGCACAGATGGAACAATCCGAAAGAAAGACCTATTATCAGGAAATGGGAATAGAGGAGTCAGGGCTGGAAAAATTGATTCGTGAAACATACCGTTTGTTAGGACTTATCACCTATTTTACCGCCGGCCCGAAAGAAGTAAAGGCATGGACGATCAAACAGGGGACAAAGGCGCCGCAGGCAGCAGGGGTAATCCATTCTGACTTTGAGCGTGGATTTATCTGTGCAGAAACGTATAACTATAGTGACCTCGTTGCTATGGGGTCGGAACAAAAGGTTAAAGAGAAAGGGCTTTTAAGGCGTGAAGGAAAGGAATACGTTGTAAAAGATGGTGATATTATGCATTTCAGATTTAATGTATGAGAATTTCAGCAAGTCATTAGTCTGTTTGTGTTATAACTTGTGATCCTATGAACAAAACTTACCAGATCAAATCGCCTGAAAAATAAACAGGCAAAGAAGCACCTTTGCCATTCAGGATGTGCTTTTCTGATCTTCAATGCTTATCACGCCGGGCAATTAGCCTAACTTTCACAAACCATCTGATTTCCAGATACCTGTATTACTCAATTTCCTACCCGGGCAATGCTGATAAATGATAATATTCCTGGATGGGTTTGACGTCAAGGCTGCCGTTTCTAAGCGCTTCGATGGCCTTCGTGGCGGCAAAGGCGCCGGCAAGGGTTGTAAAATAAGGAACATGATGAACAAGAGCGGTGCGCCGGATGGAATAAGAGGCTTCCTGGGCGGTCTTGCCTCCGGTGGTATTGATAACGAGTTGTATTTCGTTACTCTTGATGTGGTCAACAATATTTGGTCGTCCTTCAAACACTTTTAAGACAGAGGTGACGGGGACGTTGTTTTCCGAGATGACCTTTGCCGTGCCGTTTGTGGCAACGAGCTTAAATCCCATCTGGAAAAGTTTTTTTGCAATGGGAACAATGGGTCTTTTGTCCCTATCTCTCACGCTTATGAAAACGGTACCGGTTAGTGGAAGGCTGCAATCGGCGGCCATTTGTGATTTGGCATAGGCACGGCCAAAATCAGTGTCGATTCCCATAACCTCGCCGGTCGATTTCATTTCCGGTCCTAATAACGTATCGACCCCCTTAAACTTGATAAAAGGAAATACAGCTTCTTTTACGGCAATATGCTTTAACTCCCTATTCACGGATATGTTTAACTCGTTGAGTTTTTTCCCCATAATCACCTTTGTTGCGATCTTTGCCAAAGGGATACCGATCGCCTTGCTGACAAAGGGAACGGTCCTCGAAGCGCGGGGATTGACCTCCAGCACATACACTATTTTGTCTTTAATCGCATATTGTATGTTGATGAGGCCCACAACGTTCAATGCAAGGGCAATAGTTCGTGTCTGTTTTTTTAACTCATGGATAATATCATTGTCCACGGAATACGGCGGAAGCGAACAGGCGCTGTCGCCGGAATGGATACCGGCCTCCTCTATATGTTCCATGATGCCGCAGATGAACACCTCCGCACCATCGCAAATCGCATCAACATCAATTTCAATAGCATCTTCCAAAAACCGGTCGATGAGAACGGGGTGTTCCGGTGAAACGTGAACGGCATGGGTAATATATTCTTCCAGGCCGGCTTCATCATAAACAATTCGCATCGCCCTCCCCCCCAGGACGTAGGAAGGGCGCAGGAGTACCGGGTAACCGATTTTACAGGCGATAACCTTTGCTTCTCCGGCGGAACGGGCACATCCGTTCTCTGGCTGTCTCAAATTTAATCGGTTCATCAGGGCTGCAAACCGCTCCCGGTCCTCTGCAATATCAATATTCTCCGGCGATGTTCCCAGTATTCTTACCCCCTCTTTCTCCAGAGGTATGGCCAGTTTTAACGGTGTTTGCCCCCCGAATTGAACAATCAGACCTTCGGGTTTTTCCCTGTCAACAATCTCAAGGACGTCTTCCAGGGTAAGCGGCTCAAAATAAAGCCGATCGGAAGTGTCGTAATCAGTGCTCACCGTCTCCGGATTACAATTAATCATAATGGTTTCGTAACCCAATTCCTTTAAGGCAAAAACCCCGTGGACACAGCAGTAATCGAACTCAATGCCCTGTCCAATGCGGTTCGGTCCGCTGCCGAGGATGATGATTTTTTTCCTCTGAGTTGGTGCCGCCTCGCAAAAGTCTTCATATGTGGAATACAAATAGGGTGTAAAGGCTTCAAACTCAGCAGCACAGGTGTCTACGTGCTTAAACACCGGTTTGATTGACTCTCTTTGCCGGTGCATCCGTATTGTTTTTTCGTCAACATTACACAAACGAGCCAGATATTTATCTGAATAACCATATTGCTTGGCCATAGCCAGCAGATCCTTGTCCAAGGTAAACACATTTTCACCTTGAGGGGAAAGGGCACGTGGCTGTCCACCCCTGCCTCCCAAACACTTCTGCCGTATCTCGGCTTCCATGTCCAGTATCTGTTTGATATTATAAAGGAACCATCTGTCTATATGAGTCCATTTATAGATTTCATCCAGACTCAAGCCAAACCGTATTGCGTCGGCAATGTGCCAGAGCCTGTCGGGGTTAGGAACCATCAATTTCGTTCTCAGGAACTCGTACCTTTGCTCGGTAGACCACTTGTCGCTCTCCGATGGCCATAACGGTTCAAATCCATACCGTCCCGATTCCATGGAACGGATGGCCTTGCCCATAGCCTCTTTAAAGGTGCGTCCAATGGCCATAACCTCCCCTACGGATTTCATGTGGATGGTAAGTGTTTGATCAGTGTCTGAAAATTTTTCAAAATTGAATCGGGGTACTTTTACCACACAATAATCAATTGTGGGTTCGAAACAGGCGGGGGTATAACGGGTAATATCATTGGGAATTTCATCGAGGGTATAGCCAACCGCCAGTTTTGCAGCGATCTTGGCAATGGGAAAGCCCGTGGCTTTTGATGCGAGGGCAGAACTCCTTGAAACCCTTGGGTTCATCTCAATAGCCAGCATCTCCCCGTTTTCCGGGTTAATGGCGAACTGGATATTGGATCCTCCCGTCTCCACGCCTATCTCACGGATAATCTTTATTGCCGCATCCCGCATAACCTGATATTCGACATCGGTAAGGGTTTGGGCCGGGGCTACCGTGATGCTATCGCCGGTATGCACACCCATCGGATCAAAATTCTCAATGGAGCAAATAATCACCACGTTGTCTTTTAAGTCACGCATTACCTCGAGCTCATATTCCTTCCATCCCAACAGGGAACGCTCCACAAGCACCTCATGGACAGGGCTGGCTTCAAGGGCTATCTTAATATATTCTTTATACTCCTCGATATTATATGCCGCATTTCCGCCGGTGCCGCCCAACGTAAAAGAAGGGCGTATAATGGCTGGGAACCCAATTTTGTCGATAATCATCATCGCATCATCGTACGAACGGACATAACCGCTTTCAGCCACTGAGACACCGATGTGTTTCATGGCAGACTTAAACAATGACCTATCCTCTGCCTTCTTGATCGCTTCCAGTTTGGCGCCGATCAACTCTACGCCAAATTCATCCAGGACCCCTTTCTCTGCAAGGTTAACCGCCGTGTTTAAACCCGTCTGTCCCCCCAATGTTGGGAGTACTGCCTGGGGGCGTTCCTTCGCAATTATCCTTGCCACCATCTCCGTGGTTATCGGTTCGATGTAAGTCTTGTCTGCAACCTCCGGGTCCGTCATAATCGTCGCCGGATTGCTGTTCACCAAAACGACCTTGTACCCCTCTTCCCGGAGCGCCTTACAGGCCTGGGTGCCTGAATAATCAAATTCACAGGCCTGACCAATGACAATCGGACCGGAGCCGATAATCAGTATCTTTTTAATATCAGTTCTCTTGGGCATTAGGTTTCTTTGGGTTAATTGGGTTTCTTGGGTTTTTTATGTCGTTTTTCGTTCTGAAGCAAATAAGTTATAAAACCACTATTCAGTTTGGATACCTTTTCAGCCTGATTATAAATCTTTTCAAAAATTTCCTGAGAAATATATCTTTGATCTGATGCCACATAAGTCTCGCTTTACACTTCAGTAGCAGAACTCTAAGAGATAAAAGGATATTGAATAAACTCTTTATTTGATCGCCGAGAGAATCCCTCAGCAATATTACTCATTGAAGATATTGCGGCTCCGGTTATCTGACCACTTAACCTGAAATCTTTTTGAAAGTTAAGGGTTGTTCCTTGTTGCCCCATAAACTAAATTCACTAGCATTCTTGCCTCCTGCCAACACTGAAAGTCTTCAAATCTTGTAATTTTCATAACTCAACAAACCCTACTAACACAAAAAACCCCTAACTTTTTCAAGATGTTAACTTCCTATTCCATCATCTCAACAAACCGATCAAACAGATAACTGGCATCATGCGGACCTGGCGCTGCCTCCGGGTGATATTGAACCGAAAAGGCCGGTATCGAGTGACATTTCAATCCCTCCACAGACTTGTCATTAAGATTTATATGGGTAATCTCCACATCACCGTACGGGCTTTTCTGTACCGTTCCCTCCCGAGGCGCCGTTACCGCAAAGCTGTGATTCTGCGCCGTAATCTCCACTTTTTTCGTATCCAAATCCATCACAGGCTGATTCCCGCCGTGATGACCAAACTTTAGTTTGTAAGTACTTAGCCCGAGGGTAAGCGCCATCAATTGATGGCCAAGACAAATTCCGAATACCGGTTTTTTCCCCAATAAACCCTTGATATTTTCAATCATATAAGGAATGGCTCCCGGATCGCCTGGTCCGTTGGAAAGCACAATGCCGTCCGGCTCCATACGCAAAACATCCCGGGACGGAGTTTGTGCAGAGACCACGGTTACAGAGCAACCGGCGAGGCTCAGTTTCCGGAGAATATTATATTTTACGCCACAATCATAGACAACGACCTTGAATCTTTCCGTATTACAAACAGCCGGGTTGACGTCCCTCCATTCATACGAATCAGTACACGTCACTTCTTTTACAAGGTCTATCCCAACCAATCCAGGCGACAATTTTATCTTTTTGATAAGACTCGGGACGTCAAAATCTACGGTGGAAATAATACCCTGCTGGGTGCCGTAATCCCGCAATCGCCTGGTCAATTCACGCGTATCGATCCCCTCAATGCCTACAGTTCCTTTTTTCTTAAGAAATTCATCCAGACTGATTTGCGAGCGCCAATTACTGGGGAATGGGCTGTATTCTTTAACGATAAAACCTTCTAGAAATGAATTGCGGGATTCGTAATCTTTCTCGTTAATCCCGTAATTGCCAATCAGGGGGTAGGTCATGGCCACTATTTGACCTTTATACGATGGGTCGGTAAGAATTTCCTGATACCCCATCATGCTGGTATTAAAAACGACCTCTCCAATCGCTTCGCCCGCAGCACCAAGGGAGTATCCTTGAAAACTTGTTCCATCTGCCAGGACGAGTATGGCCCTTTTTTTATCCATAAATGTTTTCAGGGAGTATTGAAAATAGTAAAGACGGTAGTATTGTTAACGCCTCAATGTTACCGTGTTCTAATGGCTGAACTCAAGACGGTAAATCGTACAAATAAAAAAAGGGTGTGTCAAGTTAAAGTTGTTTTTTTTCGCTTGACTAAGACTACTCCTCTGCTATAGTAAAACGTAAACTACAATAATTATAAACCATTGAAAGGACAATATCTGTAATGTCAACCCTCGTCACTGGTGGCGCTGGTTTTATAGGCTCTCACCTGGTAGAAAGATTAGTCTCTCTGGGTGAACGAATAGTTGTCATTGATAATTTTAATGATTTCTATCAACCCGCCTTTAAAAGAGAAAATATTTCCGCTGCCATCCGGAATCCACTGGTAACATTATATGAAACCGATATCTGCAACACGGTTTCATGCAGGGAGATATTTGAGAGGCACAATATTGAACGGATCGTTCATCTTGCTGCATACGCAGGAGTTAGGCCATCCATCGAACGCCCCATGCTTTATGAAGAGGTCAACTGCAAAGGCACCTTAAATTTGTTAGAACTTTCCAGAATGTATAAAGTAAAGAAATTCATCTTCGGTTCATCTTCTTCGGTTTACGGGAATAACAAGAAGGTCCCCTTTTCAGAAGATGACCCAGTGAATGAGCCTATATCTCCTTACGCAGCTACTAAACAGGCGGGGGAACTTTTTTGTTACAACTACTATCATCTCTATAAGATTCCTATAGTCTGCCTCCGATTTTTCACGGTTTACGGGCCACGGCAACGACCGGACCTGGCCATACGTAAATTTACAGACCTCATCGATGGCAACCAACCGATCCACATGTATGGCGACGGGACGACCCAGAGGGATTATACATTCTTTTCTGACATCATTGACGGCGTGGTCTCTGCCCTGAACACGCAATTTAATTTTGAGATCATTAACCTGGGTAATTCAACCCCAATTCATCTGACAAGGCTTATCGAACTCATTGAACAGGAAACAGGCAAAAAAGCGAAGATTAAGAGACTGCCGGAACAACCTGGAGATGTACAGAGAACCTATGCAGATATCAGAAAGGCAGAATCTCTTTTACGCTACAGGCCTAAAGTGTCCATTGAACAAGGTATCCGTTTGTTTGTGGCCTGGTATACAGAGCGTAAAAAACAAATTGAAAATCGCCTCTCGAAAGAAAACTGGCACAATGACAAAGCACTTTGTCCCGATATAGTTAACCATATGTGAAATACCATCAGTGAGATTTTCCATGTTAACCCTCTCCAACAAAATAAGCCTCAGTCGGATATTTTTTATCCCACCACTCGTGTTTTGCATAACACAGGTACAGCATCACAATCACTACCGGTATGCCTGTCTTTTTATTATGATGGTTATCGGTTTAAGCGATATCATGGACGGTTATTTTGCCCGGAAGAGAAATGAAATTACAAATTTGGGACGGTATCTGGACCCGGTTGCTGACAAGCTAGTCCTGATAATCTCCTGTATCATACTTTCCTCTGATCGTATATGGCCTGAACCAAGGCTTCCTGCCTGGATTTCAGCGGTGATCGTCTGCAGAGACCTTTTCCTCATATTCGGTACTGTCGCATTGCTCCTCATTACCGGCAGGATGGAGTGTCAACCAACAACCCTGGGCAAGGCCGCAACAGGCCTTCAAATTATTGCTATTGTATCAGTGATCATGGGGGACCATATCCCTTTACCCGTGCTCATCACTATCTGGTGGACGACCGTTATTATAACCTTTATTTCCGGGCTCTTGTATATGTACCGGGGTGTAAAACAATTATAGCAGGTGAGTAATTCCTTTCGTACCAGGCAGGGTTTACACAAAAGGCTTTACATTACCTATCTTTTGTAATACTATTTATGGAAGTTTTTTTGTAAGCAATCAAGCGTCAGCATCCGCATTTTGACAGCACTCTTTGCTGATGCCCTAATAAATTCATCGGAATTTAAATAAAATGTGAGGGGTTTTCATGCACTTTAACACCATACCAGAGGCCGTAGAAGACCTGAGACAAGGCAAAATGATCATTTTGGTCGATGATGCAAATCGTGAAAATGAGGGAGATATTACCATTGCAGCTGAAAAGATAACGCCGGAGGCTATTAATTTCATGCTTACCCATGCACGGGGTATTATCTGCCTTGCAATTAATGCCGAACGGGCTGAGGAACTCGATCTGTATCCTATGGTTTCCAACAATACTTCAAACTTTCAGACACCTTTCACCGTTTCTGTCGATGCCAAAAATGGGATCACAACGGGCGTTTCTTCAAAGGACCGGGCAACAACGATTTTAACTGCAATTGATGATACGGTGACTGCCGATGACCTTGTCAGGCCCGGACATGTCTTTCCACTCAAGGCACAGAGAGGAGGGGTGCTTGTCAGGACAGGTCACACCGAAGGCGCAGTCGACCTTGCCCGCATCGCAGGCCTTAAACCGGCAGCGGTTATCTGTGAAATTATGACAGAAGACGGGAATATGGCGAAACTTCCTGATCTCAGGAAATTTGCCGAAAAACATAACCTTAAAATCTGCACCATTGCGGATATTATACGATACCGGCATGAACAGGAACGGTTGATTGAAAAGCGCGTTACGGTAAAATTGCCTACTGTCTATGGAAATTTTACGCTTCATCTCTATCGTTCCTTTGTCGACGATTATCTCCACCTGGCACTCTGTTTGGGCATTGGCAGTGAGAGCGGAAATGCTCCTTCTCCTCTGCATAGCGAGCCTGTGCTGGTAAGGGTGCACGATGAATGCCTGACCGGCGATATATTTGGCTCTCTCCGTTGCGACTGCGGAGAACAGTTGCATAATACCCTTAAGATAATACAGGAAACGGGAAAGGGAATACTGCTGTATATGAGGCAGGAGGGACGTGGAATTGGTCTGGAAAACAAACTGCATTCGTATGTGCTGCAGGAAAAAGGCCTGGATACCGTAGAGGCCAATGAGAGACTCGGTTTTCCCGCCGATAAACGCGATTACGGTATCGGGGCGCAAATCCTGAGAGACCTGGGTGTAACGAAGATGCGGCTACTCACCAATAACCCCAAAAAGTTTGCGGCCCTTGCTGGGTATGGACTGGAAATTGTCGAGCGGGTGCCCATTGTTATGGAACCGAAGGAGGAAAACAGGGATTACCTGCGGACAAAGAAAGAAAAGCTCGGACACCTCATAGAAAAGGTATGATGAATAAACTCCTTGCAAAAAAATCCCTGCACGACCTCGCCGAAGAATCTCATCATCATCACTTCAAACGGGTATTAGGCCCGTTTTCACTCACTACCCTGGGAATCGGCGCAGTCATTGGCGCCGGGATATTTGTACTGACCGGCCTTGCCGCCAAAGAGTTTGCCGGTCCAGGATTAATCCTCTCGTTTGTACTCTCGGGCATTGCCTGCATCTTTGTCGCTCTCTGTTACGCAGAATTTGCTTCCATGGTCCCGCTGGCGGGCAGCGCCTATACATACTCATATGCAGCCCTTGGTGAGATCTTTGCCTGGATTATTGGATGGGACCTTATCCTTGAATATTCCCTTGCATCAAGTCTTGTGGCCGTAGGGTGGTCGCATTATTTTGTAAAATTACTGGAAATCTTTGGCCTGTATCTTCCATCCTGGCTTACCAATGACTACTGGACGCTGTCCTCCCAGGCTCAGGACCTGTTCGTCCAAAAGGTGCCTTTCATCCTCGGAATTCCCGTTGTATTCAATCTGCCTGCCACCTTGATTATTGTTGCTATCACGACATTGCTCGTCATCGGTATAAAAGAAAGCGCCCGTATTAATAGTATCATAGTAGGGGTGAAACTTGCGGTAATCCTCCTGGTGATCTTTGTCGGATGGTTTTATATCAAGAACGATAACTGGGGAAATAGTTTTGGTACCTTCGCACCATATGGCATAGGAGGCATCGGTACCGGTGCCGCCTATGTGTTCTTTGCCTATATTGGTTTTGATGCAGTTTCAACGACTGCTCAGGAGGCGCGAAACCCGAAGAGGGACATACCCATTGGCATCATAGCGTCATTAGTGCTGTGTACTTTTCTGTATATTGCCGTTACTGCTGTCCTTACCGGCATGGTGTATTATAAGGACATCAGCATCGATGCCCCTCTGGCCGATGCCTTTACACGATACGGGTTGTCCAAGGTGTCTTTTTTTATCTCGGTTGGCGCCGTGGCGGGACTGACCAGCGTGCTTCTGGTGTTACTTCTCGGCCAGTCCAGGATACTATGGGCAATGTCCAGGGATGGCCTCTTATCAGAACGGATCTTCGCAGCCGTCCATCCCCGTTTTGGGACACCGTACATCTCTACAATCATTGTCGGTGCCTGTGTTGCCCTTACCGCCAGTTGCTTTCCCATTGAAGAAATTGCGAAACTAGTCAATATTGGGACACTCCTTGCCTTCTGCCTTGTCTCTGCCGCTGTTATCATCCTCCGTATAAAAGACCCCCATCATCCCCGCGCCTTTAAATGTCCCTTTGTCCCTGTAATTCCGGTCTTGGGCATCCTTTTCTGTGGTTACATGATGATCCGCCTCGAATTTTCCACCTGGCTCAGGCTCGTAATATGGCTGGCGCTGGGCGCCATTATCTACGCCGCCTACGGCAGGCGCCACAGCAAGCTGGCAAGGAAATACGCCCTGATGGAAAAGCAAAATGAAGCGCTTGTGGAGTTGGAGAAAAGTTGTCTGTAAAGGTGTGTTGAGATATGCCTTTTATCCATAGAACAAGTGGGAATTCTAGGTTTTCTATTGCTAAATCTATCTTAGAGCGGTAAATTGAGATTGTGTTTCCCATGTCCATAGAACGTTTATGATAGATGAGATTATTAGAAAAATACGAGATGGTTTATATGAGTATTCCCAACATGCAGTGGATCAAAGTATCGTGCGTATAATCTCAAAGAAAGAAATCAGTGATGCTATCATGCACGGCAAAATAATAGAAGATTACCCGGAAGACAAGTATGGTCCGAGTTGTCTCGTTTATGGCAAAACTACTGATGGACGGCCTATTCATGTTCAATGCAGCCATCCGTCTCGTCCGTTAGTGAAAATAATAACCGTATATGAACCAGATCCAGCACTCTGGATCAATTTTGTAATTCGGAGGTAGATAATGAAGTGCGACCTTTGCGGTGGTACTATCGTTAATAGAGAAGTCTCCTATACAATCGAATTTAAGGGGCATTTGTATATTATAGAACACGTGCCAGCTAAAGAGTGTATGCAATGTGGTGAAAGGCTTTATTCACCTGAAACAGTAGAGAAGATCCAAAACGCTATTTGGCAAAACCGAAAACCAGATAGATTTATCGAAACACCGGTCATTGATTACGTGTCTATTGGATGACGTGAACAATCCTAGCCGATAGCACCCTTTGGTCAAGAACCGAGGTGTTGGATTTCGTGCCACAACCCAACCTGTTAAACTGGTTAAAAAGTTAATTTTTGTGAAATTTAGCGAACTGGTAAGACGATTAGAGGAAAATGGATTTAGGGTTGTGAAAGAAAAAGGCTCTATAAGATACTATGAGAACGGGGATGTGCTAAGTTAATTCGAGTGGATTATCATGGGTCAAAAGAAGTTCCTACGGGCACCTGCCATGCCATACTAAAGGCGGCTGGTATAAAGAAAAAAAGTTGATGGAGGAAACAAAATGATCGAATTAGAATATTCATTGGTAATTGAAGCTACTGAAGAATCAGACTACTTTGGATTTTATTCACCGGATTTAGAAGGTTTTACTGGTATAGGGCATTCCATTGAGGATTGTCTATATAAAGCAAAGTGGGGGATGGTAGAACATATTCATTTATTGAAAGAAAGAGGACTTTCTACTCCTCCGAAAAACCCGAATCCTACAATTATTATTCAAAAAGAGCAAAAATTTGTGGCTGTTTGAAATTGGGGATGAAATAGTAATTCAACTTCTAGTGTATACTTGCAAAAATGAGTTAAGTATAGTAAACTCCGTTTTATTTAGTATTTAAAACGTTGTAAATTTTGCCGAGTATTTTCCTTAAACAGGAAATCAGCACTAAATTGCGCAATGATACCCCGAAGGGCAAACTTATCCCCTTATAGGGGTAAACCCAAATCCACCTGCTCTGCGGGTGGATTCTTTACTTGAAACTCCATATGAACGCAGTACACGGTTCTCTGGTTCGGATTATTTTTAGCTGGCGGATGCTGGTTACCTTCTTTTTGGGCGTAAGCTCAGGCATACCTCTCTTAGTCACTGGTTCCACCCTCCAGGCGTGGATGACCGATGAAAAGATCAATCTTGCTGTGATCGGCCTGTTTTCCTTAGTGGGACTTCCTTATACGGTCAAGTTCCTCTGGGCGCCCTTCATGGACCGCTATGTGCCTCCGCTTCTGGGCCGGCGGCGCGGATGGATGCTGATATCCCAGATTCTTCTCATGCTGGCCATTGGTGCTATTTCTCTGGTGAGACCTGCGGAATTTCCCTGGATCATAGCATTTCTTGCGGTGCTCGTGTCCTTTTTCAGTGCGAGCCAGGACATCGTCGTGGATGCCTACCGGCGAGAGCTTTTACGGGATGAGGAATTGGGCTTAGGTTCTTCACTGGCCGTTAACGGCTATCGCATCGGCATGCTCATTTCCGGGGCATTTGCCCTGTTCCTGGCCGACCGCATTCCTTGGAACTACGTATACCTCCTGCTGGCCGCATCACTCCTTATTGGGATTATTACAACATGCCTGGCGCCAGGTACAGAAGGGCACGTAATACCGCCGAAATCCCTTCGGGAAGCTGTTATAGAACCTTTTGTCGATTACTTTAAGAGGGCCGGGGCATTTGAAATCCTGGCCTTTATCCTCCTTTATAAAATTGGCGATGTCATGGCGAACAGTATGACAACGCCTTTTATTCTGAAGATGGGATTTACCAAAACGGAATTAGCAGCCGTTGTAAAGACCTTTGGGATATTTGCTACGATTGCAGGCGGTCTTGCCGGAGGTGTCCTCTTAATAAAACTCGGACTTTGCAAAAGTCTCTGGATCTTTGGAATCCTCCAGGCCGTATCAACCCTCTCTTTTTCCGCACTTGCCTCTGTGGGGGCATATCACTCCGTGCTGGCGGCTACGGTCACCTTTGAGAATTTAACCAGTGGTATGGGCACCTCCGCCTTTACGGCATTTATGGCAAGTCTCTGCAATAAACGGTTTACCGCCACGCAATATGCACTTTTGAGCAGTCTCATGGGTATTCCACGGGTGATTGTTGCCTCTCCCACCGGATTTTTGGCTGAAAGATTAGGATGGGTTCATTTTTTCATCTTCTGCACCCTGGCTGCCATTCCGGGGCTTGTTTTCCTCTCCCGGTTTAAGGTGTGGCAGGGAGAATCACGTCGTATGAGCGAAACAACCGCCTCTTGCGTAGGCGATGAGCTTTTTACCGATTCTTAGTTTTTTTAATAGTTGCAGCTGTGCTGCATTTAACCCGGAGGTACATAAAATGAAAAAGTATATTTTTATTGTTATCCTTTTCTGCCCTTCTCTTTTCCCGCTTTTTACTCATGATTCCCTTGCTGAGGAGAAACAAGTCTCCATTACCATTTATCAGAAAAATCTAGCCCTGGTTCATGATGTCCGCGAAATGGACTTGAAGACGGGAAATCAGGAGATTCGCTTTTCTGACGTCTCATCTTTAATTGACCCTACTTCCGTTCATTTCAAATCACTCACGGCACCGGAGCAGGTAACTATCCTTGAGCAAAACTATGAGTATGATTTGGTTAACACGGAAAAGATATTACAGAAGTATATCGACCAGGTCGTACAACTCTTCACGAAGGAGGGCAAAGTCTTTGAAGGAAAATTGCTGAGCGCCGGTGGAAGTGTCGTATTGGAGAAAAAAGAAGGCGGAATTCAGTCGATCGCAATGGCAAATATTCAAAATATTGACTTCCCCAATTTGCCGGCGGGTCTCATCACCAGACCCACGCTGGTCTGGTATCTTTCGAGCGAAAGAGGCGGCAAACAAAATATGGAAACGAGCTATTTAACGGATGGGATCGGCTGGCATGCAGAATACGTTGCTTTGGCGAATAAAGATGACACCAGGATGGATTTGTCTGCCTGGGTCTCTGTTAATAATCAGTCAGGTACAGATTACGAGAATGCAAAACTCAAACTGGTGGCAGGCGATGTTCATCGGGTAACACCCCCTCCGCCACGCTATATCGGTTACGAGGAACGGGCACTGGCAAAAGCCGCCGCGGCTCCTCAGTTTGAGGAGAAAGCATTCTTTGAATACCACCTCTATACGCTTCAGCGTGCTGCAACAATAAAAAACAATCAAATCAAGCAACTCTCACTTTTTCCAACGACAACAACACCGGTAAAAAAGATTTATGAATATGACGGATCGAAAAACGAAAAGAAGGTAAATGTCAAATTGGAATTTATCAATGCAGAAAAAAACGGCATGGGATTGCCCCTGCCCGCCGGTAAGGTGCGGGTTTATAAATCAGATGAGGATCAATCGCAGGTATTCCTCGGAGAGGACCAGATTGACCATACACCGAAAGATGAAAAAATCCGATTGTATGTGGGAGACGCATTTGACGTGGTTGGTGAGCGAAAACAAATGAGCTATAAACAATTAAGCGACCGGGCACGGGAAGAAACCTGGCAGATTAAATTGCGAAATCATAAAAATGAAGATATTGAAGTTTTAGTAACTGAACATCTCTGGGGTGACTGGGAAATCCGCGAATCTTCCCACGCATACGATAAAAAAGATGCCAACACCATCGAATTCTTAATTCCCGTGAAAAAAGATGAAGAGGTTATCGTAAAATATACGGCGTTATATCGGTGGTAACTTTACAAGGTGAACGAATTAAATGGGCATATGCACCATGCTCCCGCCCTTGCAATCCTTCCAATAAGGAGATATTAACTCTGACAGGGTTTCAAACCCTGTCAGAGTTTACCCCCGCTCCAGTAAAAACTTGTTGTGCACGGTTCTCATACTTTCGTCTTCATGAAAAATACAATAACGGCCAGTACCACTGCAATGACAATGCGATAATATCCGAACCATTTGAAACCGTGCTGCTTCAGAAACCCGATAAAGGCCTTGATGGCAAACAGGGCTACGATAAATGCCACGACACTGCCAAAGAGCAGAATAACAATATCATGATGCTGGATTGTTTTATATGAATCCATCAATTTCTTGGCACTGGCGCCCAGCATGGTTGGTACGGCAAGAAAAAATGAAAATTCCGCAGCCGTTCGCCTGTTGAGTCCCACGACCATCCCGCCAATGATGCTGGAGGCTGACCGCGATACACCGGGGATCATTGCAATACATTGAAAGCAACCGATTTTAAAACCTTGGAACCATGATATTTCCTGTTCTTCCGTCCCTTCGGCATGTTTAAACCATCGGTCAACAAAGAGGAGGATAATTCCGCCAAAGAAAAGGGAAGCAATTACCACCCATACATTCATCAAGAGCCTGTCGATGTAATCATTCAGTAGGACGCCTACAATTGCCGCAGGCAGGAATGCAAAGCCCAATTTCAGGTAAAAACGGAAAGACGTCAGAAATCTGCGCCAGTAAAGCACCACCACGGATAAAATAGCGCCGAATTGAATAATAATCTCAAAATTCCTTGTAAGCGCATTATCACTGTTACCCAGAAATGTAGAAGCAAGCACCATGTGTCCGGTAGACGAGATCGGCAAAAACTCTGTAATACCCTCAATAATAGCAAGAATCAGCGCATCTAAGTAAGTCATCTGTTATTCCCTTCGTAATGTAACGTTTATGAATTTAAAAGCTGGGACGCGGCGCGTCGTGTCACTGCAGACTCTTTTTCTTTTGCAAGGGAAATACCCTGCCAAATATGGCCTTGAGGTATCGTCCCTCAGGAAATATGGTAGAAAATGGATGATCTGACGACGCCCCGGCAATCTTAAAGATTTGCAACACAACTCCCGCCTCTGCCGCGGAACGGGTCAGGATGGAAAGGAAATCCCTCTCCGATACAAGACCTGAGCAGGAACAGGTCAGCAGGATGCCACCCGGCCTGACCGCCTGCATGCCAAGTCTGTTGATATCCCCGTACGTTCTGTGTGCCCGCCTGATCTCTTCTGTACATCCGGCGAGCTTGGCCGGATCAAGGATTACAACATCAGCCTGGATGCCTTTGCTGATCATCGTTCGCAGATAATCAAATACGTTGATGTGTTGAAAGGTCACTTTTACAGAGTTGAGCCGTGCACTCTCCTGCGCCGTTTCCAACGCCTCCTCATCAAGATCAATCCCCGTGACCGACTTTGCACCCGCAAGCATTGCGGAAATGGAAAATCCACCCGTATAGCAAAAGCAATCAAGTACCTCTTTATCACTGCAATACTGTGATAGTGTGAAGCGATTCTCCCGCTGATCGAGAAAGAAACCCGTCTTGTGGCCTGTTTTAAGATTTACCTTCATCTTCAATGAATTTTCCTTGATTTCAACAGAATCGGGTCCAGGATAAAGCTGTGCAATCTTTGAAAAATCCACTCCTTCTTTTACTGCATTTCGTTCGTCAGGGCGCACAACGACCTGTGCATTACGATAAAGAGACTGCAAGGCCGAAACGATCCATTCCATTATGCCAAGGTATCCGGCGGAGTATGGTTCCACAACGAACACATCTGCAAATTTATCAATAATCAGTCCCGATAGACCATCGGCTTCTCCATGGATCAACCGGTAGCAGTTAGAGGTCTTGTGAATCCCGAGAATCGCCTCTCGAAGGGTCCTGGCCTGCTCTAGTTTTTTGAAAAAGAATTCGCGGTCTAATAATTCTGATACATCCTCAGTTAACAAACGAATACCGATATTGCTTTTATAATTGTAGATACCTCTGCCTATAAAGGAACCTTCCTTTGAGATCACCTCTACCAGTGTTCCTGGTTTTAATCGTTTGTCCGGGTGACGGATCATTCTGTTGAATATCCACGGATGGAGCGAGTTCCTTCTGGCCTTTAGTGAGATTACCGGCAGTTCCATAAAGCAATTATTATAAAATGTTTTCCTGTCCTTTATTTCAGTATTATGTTTATTGACAGTAACGAGTCAACTTAGCCCCTTTTGACGAGGGGGATTTTTACGAATCGTATCGAGAAATCTGCTTAAGTAGAATTGAAATTTCCATGCAATCAAACTGATTCCCAGCACCAGCAGGCAACAGTCAGGGCGGAGTGTTAAAAAAATGACAAATTGCCGCGCCCGAGACCGTGAGAATTCAATCGGGGGTTGTCCTTTCCCTTAATTCCCCAAAAATAACTCTCAGGATATCCTTTATCTCAATTAAACCTGTAACAGAGCCTTTGGCATCCTTGACAATGGCAATATGCAAACCCTTTTGTTGAAATTCAGTGAATATCTGGCTGATCTTCTTGTCCTCAGAGACAAAATAGGGATCCATTATGAGGTCCTCGAGGACGAAGAGTGAATTATTTACCACGAGATTGATAGTTGCCTTTGCATTAATAAAGCCAATGATATTGTTTATGCTTTGCCTATACACCGGGTATCGCGTAAAACCCTCTTCTGTAACGATCCTGACAATGTCCTCCCGCCGCATGTCAGCATTTATCGCAACAATTCGTTGTCTGGGTATCATTATCTCCCGTGCAAGTTTGTCATTAAATTCAAATATTTTGCGTAATAACTTGTGTTCGCCATCCGCTAATACACCCGTCTCGCCACTTTCTCTAATAATATGTTTTACCTCTTCACGATTGAAGATCGTTTTTTTGTATTCAATTTTTATGCCAAAGAGATTAAAAAACAGGTAAGTAATATACGTAATCAGCGTAACGCTGGGTGATAAAACCCATCGTATCCATTCATACGGTTTAATAATCAATAAGGAAATCTGTTCAGGGAACTGCGTTGCTAACATCTTGGGAAATGTCTCGGCAAACAGGAGTAAGATAAAGGCAACAATAACCGGCGCCAGAATGACACCCCATTCACGCAGGTAATATATTGCGACTGTTGTTCCAATCGTTGATACAATGGTGTTGACGATATTATTCCCTGTAAGAACGGTGCTGAGCAACTTGTCAGGCGCATTGATTATGTTATAAATAGAGATCGCCCTTTTATTCTTTTGCCTGATCAGGTAATCCAGGCGTACCTTATTGATGGAATAAAGTGACGTCTCAGTTAGTGAAAAAAAAGCGGAGACAATGAGAAGCAGAAAAAAGAGTATGAGCATGAAAATTATTGTTGCAGTAGAAAAATGCATTGCATCCATAAGGGCAGCTCCTTTTTACCTTTTCTCTCATAATGAAACATCATTCCTTTTCTTTTTCGATAATAATGTCCATGATTTCATCGGGTGAATTGGATTTAATAATCCTTTGTTTAAAGGCTTCATCGATAAACAAACGGGCTATCCGGCTCAAAAGACCAAGATATGTGCTATCTGTTTGTTCTTTCGTAACAATTAAAAAAACAAGATGAACAGGTCTGCTATCGATTGCTTTGAATTCAATCCCTTGCGGTGAAATTCCCAGGCATGCGATAATGCCGGCCACTCCTGATGTTTGAGCATGAGGAATCCCTATGCCGCCACCAATCCCGGTACTTTTAATTTTTTCCCGGTCAATTACCTTTTCGAGGATATCCGCTTCATTTGTCACCTTCTCCGAGGTTCCGATCTCATGTATCATCTTTTCCAGAACGTCGTATTTATCGCGTCCGTTCAGGTTAATTATTATGCGATCTTTAGTCAGTACCTCTGAGAGTTTCACACTCGCTCCTTTCACCACATAACACTCTATCCAGATATTTTTGTTTATTCTAGTTTATAATGGCACATTCATCCTTGAAGTGCAACACTTGGTGGAGCAACTTCATAAGGGGTATTAAACTTCAGACATTTTCTTGGGCGATTATTGAGCATGGATTCAATATGTGATATTTGTTGTTGTGTAATTTTGTGTCTTTCGTATTTAAGTTGAAAGCTTCGGGTCAAGAAGTCCGCAATGCTGATGAATCTTAAACAAGAAGTATTTAACGTCCCGATAACCGTATGCCATGCGCTTTAGCCGCTTTATCTTGTTGTTGATTCCTTCTGATATGGCTGATGTTATTTTGCTAACAAAATAGTTCAACACGTAATGCCGCTTCCGAAAGAACTTGTATCCTGGTTCTATAAATGATGCTGTTCCAGACCTTATTGCCGCTCCTATCCATGCTTTCAGATTTGCATATGCTACCCTTCGGTTCCCTGCCACATAAAGGGAAAGAAACTGCTCCTTTAGAAGCATTGCCTTATACACCCTCTCGTTAAGGGTTGAAAGTTTTCCTAAAATATCCTTCTGCTTGTTCGTAACCTTATTTTGCATCAAAATAAACCTCTTGTTGCAATGGAGAATTTGACTCACGTCTTCCTGATTCTGTCGCCTGGCTTCTCTGAGTTCTTCCTTCCTTACTGTATCTACAGCTTCATTGAGATACTTCTTTACATGAAAATGATCCAACGTTGTCTTGCCCCGTCCATCGTGATTCCAAATCACCTTGCGCTTTTCCACATCAACAACATTGGTAACATACTTGTGCCACTTCTGCCAGGCAACCTCATCCACACTCATATGACGCGGCACCTTTACTTTCTCAATTCTCTCCAGTGATAACTCCTCTAACATCCCCTTGTCCAACCGATAAACAGCCTCATCATCTATCCCCAAAAACCATCCGGCTTCCTTATTCGTTGTTATTGAGGTCTGTCGATATACCTGATCTACAAAACGCCTCGCAAATCTCCCTCTTACCCACTCCAGCTCCTCTACTCGAATACTCCCATCTTCCAGGCAAACCGACTTCCTCCCGGACACATGCAAATATACCCGCTCACCACTTATCGGTAAATCTTCTACAAGGACTCTTCCCTCGCTATGGACTGCCGTGCTATGTACTTTACCACACCCTGAACACACACTTGCACTTTCTCCCTCGCGCTCCAATAAAAACTCTATCCTGCTACCCTCACTGGCTAGCATATGCGTTACTTTATACCCTGGTATTTGTAACAATCCTGTGATAGTATCTCATTGCATCGAATTTCTCCCTTTGTAATATGATTCTGCCTCTCACTAACCATATTACTTACGGTTTATATTCGATGCCATTCTTTACTTCCCTATTATTACTCTACTTCTATGGCTTAGCTTACCAGCCTTCAACTTTTTTACGAATGAACCGTAATTTTACTAAAGTCGGTACCCTTTGGCAAGAACCATCGGACGAGGTCGTTGATATTTTCATTCGTACCGCGTTGCCATGAGGAATAGGGATGAGCAAAGAAGCACTTGATGCCAAAACTGGCAGTTATTTCCTGATGTTGTGTATTCTCGGTTCCGTTATCCATAGTAAGACTCCGCCTGGCGTCTGGTGGAATGTGTTGTAGTCGGGCGATGATTGCGTCTTTCGTTTCTCTGACGCCCTTACGATCCGGTTTTGTAAGCAGCACAAGACGGCTTTTACGTTCTGTTAAGCTATTTAAAGCAGCGGCACTCTTTCTGGAAACAAGACTATCACCTTCCCAGTGTCCGAACTGGCGGCGCGTTTCCACAGACCGGGGTCTTGCATCTATGGATATTCTGTTGGGAATCTTGGTTTTTCGTTCTTTTCTACCGATGCCTTTGTGTTTGCGCTTGCGATGAGCTCGTCTGAGACAATTGATCAATTCATGACGGTTCGGTGTCTGAGGATGATAGATATACTGATAGACAGCCTCGTGGCTGATGGATAAGCCTTGTCATGAGTTTATCAAATGACCTGGATGGTCTTTTTTTATCCGTCCGGCAATAATCTCAGGAGACCAGCCTATCGTGAGTTTTCCCTTCGTTGAATTCAGGGTATGCTCGTACGTATTTCCGCGTGGAATCATTTTTCAGCCGGAGTAGACAACTGGCTTTGATTCTCCGCTGTTCTGCACGATGCTGTGCCCGATGCGACAAATATAGTTTATGTTCCGGTGAAGAGTTGCGTTTGAGCTCTCGCGAAATAGTACTCTTGTGGCGGCCAAGTGCTTTAGCAATTTCACGTATTGTTTTTCTTTCGTGCCGTAGTTCTGTTATCTTGTCTCTTTCAGTTATGGTGAGATGCGTGTATTGATTCTTCATAGACACTTAGGATAACATTTTCCTTCCTGTTTTCCCAAGTGTTGCACTTCAAGGTTGAATGTGCCGTCATAAAACATTTCTGAATTTACATTTTTTTACTACACACTAGAAATAATATAAATGAAAATTAAATTAATCAGTACTAATCAGCAGAAAGATCCTTATCCTGTAATGCCGATCGGCATGTGTCTTGTTGGAGAAGCGGCGCGTAAAGCCGGTCATCAGGTAGAGATGTATGATATGACTTTTCAGAAGAAGCAGCATAGTATTTCCCAATGGGTTGAAACCTCACATGATGTTATCGGAATTTCCATGCGGAACTTAGACAACTGTGATGCCCTGTTCAGTACTTCTTTTATTCCCGGAGTAAAGGAAATAATTGCAGGCATACGAGAACGGTCTTCCGCACCCATTGTCCTTGGAGGGGCTGCAATGGGGGTAGCGCCACATGCTCTTTTGCAGGAAGTAGGAGCAGATTATGGCATTGTAGGAGAGGGAGAGGTCGCTTTTGTGGAATTACTGAAACACCTTGATAGTGGTGACGATCCCTCAGTCGTGGGAGGAGTAATTTCTCTTAAAACAAAAGAACTTCATCGGCAAATTGAAGGCCTTGATATGAGAAATAATGTATGGGCAAGAGTAGGAGATCACTTTCCCGTAAAACCTTTTTTAAACTACGAAGGAGTTTATCCGCTTCAAAGTAAAAGAGGTTGTGCCCTCAAATGTGTTTATTGCACATACGTAAACATCGAAGGAAAAAAATACCGATTAAGAGACCCTAAAGACGTTACCGAAGAAATTACTGATATTCGAGATAGATATGATGTTTGCGAATTCGAATTTGTGGATTCCACATTTAATTTACCGGCACGGCATGCGATGAACGTATGCCGGGAAATTGCCCGAAGCCAATTGAAGGTTTCATTTTTTGGGTCTAATATCAACCCCATACACATGGATTCCGGTTTGCCTGAAGAGATGGTTAGGGCAGGATTTCTCAGTGTAACGTGTACTGCGGAGAGTGCCTCAGATAGAGTTCTTAATGGCATGAGAAAGGGCTTTAAACGTCAACAAGTTGTTCAGGTGGCAAAACAATTTCAGCAGGCGGGATTACGGGTCTTTTGGATGTTTTTAATGGGAGGTCCCGGAGAAAATCACGATACGGTAGAGGAAACGCTTGAGTTTATTCATAGAGAAACAGGGCCAAGAGATGTTGCTCTTGTAATTTACGGTATACGGGTTTACCCCAACACCGGAATGGAAACGGTTGCTCTGGAGGAAGGGTTAATACAACAAAGGGAAGAGCTTCTCTGGCCGGTCTTTTATATGTCACCTGGTTTAGATCACGGATGGTTAAAAAAGCGCATTAATCGGGCAATCAGGGAAGATCCCAGAATATTCACATCGAACCAAGCCCAAAGTGCATTTATTCCCCTTGCACAACGCGCCTTAAGCTGGATGAAAGTAAAAAGGCCATATTGGAGATTTCTTCCAACAATTAACAGAGTAATGAATATTTATGCAAATTAATATTTTAACGGACGTTCACCCAATGGTGAAATAACAAAAAGATCGTATACACTTTATATTTATTTGCTTTTGCAGCAAGCAGGAAGTTTTTTCTCATAACTGTTCGTATCTTCCTGTAAGACAATGTCTCCGGCAACTTTGCCTGCTATGCCTCTGGTAATTAACGTGATTGTTTGTCGTGGACATGCTATCTTCTGACAACGTGCATTTTGCGCAGAATTAGCATCGGATAGGAAGTGATTGAAAAAAACTAACTGACACAGTTCGGAGGAATTTAATCTGGGTGGTTATGCGCAAGACATCAACCATTCAAGAAGTTCGGCTGAGGTGATGAAGACAATCAGATAAGCAGGAATGTCGCAATCAACTGCTGGTCTTTTCGATAGTTAGTTGAGCAAGATTTCTTTTATAATTCTCAGGATTTATATTGTATTTCTTAATCAATTTATAAATATCCGCCCTGTAGCGTCTCGCCATTTTTGAAGCTGTAGAAACGTTCCCCTTACTTACTTTCAGCAAATTTTCAATATATTCGCGTTCAAACCTTTCTTTGGCGTCTTTGTATGAATTGAAGGTATTCTTGAGTGTGTTTGCACCCGTAAAGATATCCTCTGTTGCGATAACATTTTTGTTGGCCATGATAACGGCATGTTCAACCTTATTCTGTAATTCACGGACATTGCCAGGCCAATCGTAAAGGATCATTCTTTGAAGGGCTGCCGGGGTAAATCCCACAATCTCCTTTTTGAGAATCTTACAAAACCCCGTCATAAAGTATGTGGCCAATATGGGTATGTCATCTCTCCTTTCGCGCAAAGGAGGAATATAGATGGGCACGACATGGATTTTGTAGAATAAATCCTGGCGAAACGATCCGTCATTCACTGCCTTTTGCAAATCCATGTTTGAAGCAACAATGGCACGCACACTGACCTTGATACCTTTTTTACCACCGACTGGGCTAATGATTCCTTCCTGTAATGCCTGTAAAAGCTTCAATTGCACCGGGAGCGGAAAGTTACCGATCTCTTCCAAAAAGATAGTGCCTCTGTCTGCCTGTAAGAAGAGGCCTTCTTTTTTTTCATGGGCATCGGCGTGGGATCCCCGTACGTGTCCAAAGAGTTCGCACTCTAACTGACTTCCTGAAATTGCGCCGCAGTGCACAGCGACAAAAGGGCCTTTCGAGCGATTACTCTGGCGATGGATCGCCCTGGCAATAAATTCCTTGCCTGTACCGCTCTCGCCGTAAATGAAAACGGTACAATCTGTTTTAGCAATGCGAGAGACCTGCCCAATGATATCCTGCATTCGCTTGTCTTTACCGATAATATACTCAAAGCTGTTTCGTTCCTCAATCTGGCTCCTGAGATGCTCAATTTCTTTCGTGAGGTATTGCTTTTCCAGTGCATTTTTGACATGAAGTAATAAATCTTCATTGTTGAATGGTTTGGTGATATAGCTGTACGCCCCCTTCCTCATAGCTTCAACGGCGCTTTCGATACTTCCATGGGCTGTCAGGATAATAACGGGAAGATCTGGATAACGCCGTATAATCTCTTCCATAAGTTCAATGCCGTTTTCTTCGGATAATCGTAAATCAATTATCGCAAGATTGAAGGAAGTATTCGATAATACTATTTTCGCATCTCGCCCATCTTCGGCAATTGTGACATAATAGCCCCATGCCTTTAAACGCATCTGGAGGACTTCCAGGATATTTCTGTCATCGTCTATAACGAGTATCTTTTCACCTGACATAGTTTAATCGTATGCTATTTTCGTTTTATCTAATATGGCGCCTGATATAATAAGGCACACCAGTATTATCAGCCTTATTGTTCTTCAATAGTTGACGATTCAGTTCCCGGGGTTGTCTCTGGGATGCCCGTCGGCATTGTCTCTTCAATAAGACTGTTATCGACTTCCTTCTTTTTTTCTTCCACCTGCACATCGACTTCCCTGAGTTTCTCAATATTGCTTTTGAGATCTTCTATCGTTACCTCAGCAGTCTGGAGTTCATTTGTCAGTTTCCCAATCTCCTGATCCTTCAGGGAAAGTCGATTTAAAAGCTCGGCAATAGTTTTTTCCCTGTATTGAAGGTCAAGTCTTATGGATTTGATTTCTTCATTTTTAGCGCAAAATTCTTTCTGTGACATACAGACACAACTGATACCTGAAAGTAGTAAGGGAAGAAAAACAATTGGATAAAAGCAGTTTTTTTTCATATTTGAAAGAGTCATTGGTTTAATTTTTTCTGGATTTTATAGCTTTTCAATCAAAAATCATCTTAACAATTTAAGGCATAATCGTATCTGAAAGGAAGTGCAAAATGGAAAACACTCCCCTTCCCATTGTTACTTTCTACCCAAATATCTCCGCCATGATCATGGATAATATGCTTTGCAATGGAAAGGCCCAGCCCCGTCCCTTTCATACCGCCTTTGCCTTTATTATTGACCTGTTGAAATTTGTCAAATATCTTTTTATGACATTCAACTGGTATTCCAATTCCCGTGTCCGATATACTGACTCTCACGAAGGAATGAACATTGCCCGGACGATAGGTCTCTGCAAAAAAGTGTGGAACATCGTGGGAATCCATCTCATGTACGTCTATTGTGATGTTCCCCCCGGATGGGGTGAATTTAATGGCATTGCTCAGGAGATTGTCCATTACCTGAGCAATTTTGTCACGGTCAAGCAGGATTTTTGGCTGAATTACCCCGTTTGCACACTGGATACAAATATTTTTATTTTCTGCTAAAAATCGTATCTCATCCACACTCTTCCGAATAATATCGTGAATGTTCGAATGTTGGAAATTATACCGCATCAATCCTGCTTCAACCCGCGAAATATCCAGCAGATCATTAATCATCATTGTAAGCCGAAGGGTTTCTTCTTTTGTAATATTCAGGAGTTTTCTTTGAGGTTCAGATAGAGGACCGGCAATCTCTTCCAGCAGAAGATCATTGGCCTCACGGATAGCAGTTAAAGGAGTTTTCAGGTTATGGGAGATATGGGAGACAAATTCTGTCTTCATCTGGTCCATTTCTTTAAGTTTGCTGCACATTTGATTAAATGCCATTCCCAGTGCGCCAATTTCGTCATTTGACGCAACCTCGATCCGGTAGTCTAAATCTCCATGTGCGATGCGTTCGGTAGCATCTTTGAGAATTTTTAAGGGGGAGCATATACTACGGGTAAAAAAATAAGCAAAGATTGCTCCAAACAGAACGGCAAAAAGGATTATAGCAAGAGATGTCTTTGCGGATTTATATCCGATTTTTTGAAACAGTTCAATTTTTTTAACGAGAGATGTCTGGAGGGCAAGACTTAGATTATTAATAGATTCGGTAAGACGGTCGTGTGTCTTCTTCTTTTCGTCTTCGTAGCGAGTATCAGGGGGAATACCCTCCGCCTTTCCCATAAGTATGATCTCTTTAGAAACCATGGAAAGGTATTTCGTATACAGTTCTTTTATCTGATTTAAAGGTATTGTCCTTTCCCGGTTTGTCATCGATTCTTCCAAGAATTTAAGCCGTTCCTGAAATTCCTTTTTCTTCTTATCAAAGAGGTCCAAAAAGGCTTCATCGCTTGTAATGACGTATTTTTTTTCGTTCCTCACTTGCTCAAGAAAACTGTCCACGAGCTTTTCTGCGTTTTCAATGGAAGGGATATCTGACCTCATTATGGAGTCAGTGACCTTATTGAGGTAGTTTAGACGGAAGATCAAATAGAAACTCATTGCCAGCATGAATACTACAATAGCAACATAACCAAAAAGAATCCGTTTCCAAAGGCTGTTTATTATCATGGGATAATCAAAAGATTATAGAGAATTTTCCATTGATCGGAGGTTATAAAGACGTGATTTGAATATAGTACTATGGTATGTTGAACTTCAATATTACCTAATACATAGAGTATTGACAAGCAAAAAATAGGGTCGAACATTTATATATTGCAGTAATACTAAGGCGTATGCTATAGTAATTTTTTCACTGATTACTGAGTCAGTCTGGCAGTCCACAACACACACGTATACTAATCACAGAGAATAGAGTATTACTGCTGAGCAAACAACGTAATATGATACCTGTCCTGTCTTCTCAGGAGATGCAATGCATGTTCACGGAAAAATTCTTACAAACTGCTCTTGATGGCATTCAGGACTGTATTAGCATTGTAGATAAGAATTTTCAAATCATATTTGTGAATGAAGCTGCAAGCAAAAGGGCAGGGAAAAATTGGCGGACATTGGTGGGGAACAAATGTTATGCACAATTATGGGGAAAAAGTTCACCCTGTGAAAATTGTGTGACCGGAAAGGTTTTTGAGACCGGCAAACCCCAACAAATAATTAAATGCGAAATGGAGACTGATGAAAAAAAACGATTCATGGAACACTCGGTATTTCCCATTATAGAAAGAGAAGGCAAGGTTGAGTATACCGTGGAAATTTTCAGAGATGTTACGGAAAGGAAATTACTTGAAGAAGAGCGTGAACAGCAGCGCCTCGAATTAGGCAAACGGATACGAGAGCTGAGACACGCCTATGATGAACTCAAATCTTTACAGAATCAACTCCTGCAGGCAGAAAAAATGGCCTCCCTTGGGCTACTTGCATCCAGCATTGCTCACGAGCTCGATACACCTCTTGCCACTATTTCGGGCTATTGCGAGCTATTGATGGAAGAAATCCATGACAAGAATTTGTCAGGGCGTATTAAAACCATCTCAGAACAGGTAGTAAAGTGTCAAAAAACGATACGAAACCTCCTGGATTTTTCAAGGAAATCCAATTGTGAGAAGAAATTGTGCAATCTTCACCAATTGATCGATAACACCCTTTCACTCGTAGAGCATCGTCTCATAATTCATAAAATAAAACTTCATAAAACATTTGACGATCAGATACCGCCCCTGCTGGTTGATGGGAATCAAATACAACAGGTCATCCTCAACCTCATCAACAATGCGGTGGATGCCCTCCCGCAAGGCGGGGATATGTTTATTGAAACCAGGATGAACCGGGAAACAAAGTCCGTTGAAATCATCTTTGAGGACAATGGAATTGGGATATCCAATGAGGACCAAAGGCGAATCTTTTCACCGTTCTTTACAACCAAAGAGCCTGGCAAAGGAACCGGATTAGGGTTATCTGTTTGTCATCAGATAATAGCGACCCATAACGGTAAAATTGAATTCGAAAGCCGCGTGGGTAACGGGACTAAATTTTTTATATCTTTACCTCTTTAGGCGCTTTTCTACGGTGAGGAAAATGCATTGAAAAAGATATTAGTTGTCGACGATGACATGGCAATGGGGGAGATGTGCCGAGAGCTCCTGAAAAGTAAAGGCTATGCAGCGGATGCCGTTACCAGCGGTAAAGAGGCCGTTGAGAAGGTGTCTATGGATGGCATATACACCATTGTCCTTACCGATCTTGTCATGCCGGATATGGATGGAATTGAGGTTTTAAGAATGGTCAAGCAACAAAATCCACATATCGATGTAATTGTAATGACCAGTTATGGCACAGTTACCAACGCCGTGGAAGCCATGAAACTCGGCGCCTCTGATTATATAACAAAACCTTTTAAACGTGATGAGCTTATTATTGTCATTGAAAAGATTTTGCAGTTACAGCGCCTCGAAGTCGAAGTGGACCGGCTGCGTACAGAATTGGGGGAAAAATATACCTTTGGAAATATTATTGGTGAGAGCCAAAAGATTAAAAAAATATATGAAATCATATCCAATGTATCCCACACCGAAGCCAACATTTTGATTCAGGGAGAAACGGGCACCGGGAAAGAACTGGTGGCAAGGGCCATCCATTATAACAGCGCCCGCAAAGACTATCCGTTCATAAAAGTGGACTGTGCAGCTCTAGCGGAGACACTCCTGGAAAGCGAGCTTTTTGGCCATGAAAAAGGGGCATTCACGGGTGCCACAAAAGATAGAATCGGCCGTTTTAGAACCGCCGACCGTGGCACCATATTCCTGGACGAAATCGGCAATATCTCTCTGGCAGTACAGGCAAAATTGCTCCGGGTCCTGCAAGACAGTGAGTTTGAAGCAGTAGGGAGCGACAAACCGATACAAGTGGACGTACGCATCATTGCGGCGACCAATGCAGACCTTGAGGATCGTGTTGAAAAAGAGCTGTTCCGCAGGGACCTTTTCTACAGACTCAACGTTATCCGGATTTTTCTGCCGCCCTTACGAGACCGAATAGACGATGTCCCCATGCTCTCAGCTCATTTTCTTTCTATTCATAACAAAAAAAACAGGAAAAATGCGGAAGGGATATCCCGTGAGGCATTAAACAAACTGATGTCATATAACTGGCCCGGGAATATCCGGGAACTTGAAAACGTTATCGAACGAGCAGTCATCCTCTGCAAGGGAAAGACGATTGAACCAGTGGATATTCCTTTATATCAGGAAAAAATTGGGTTCTTACAGGACATGTCAGGCAAATCACTTCAGGCATTAATGGATCAAGTCGAACGACAAATTCTTATCAATACCCTGGAATCGACAAACGCCGACAAAGAAAAAACTGCCCAAATACTCAGGATTTCCCGCGCCAGTCTCTATAATAAAATAAACAAACATAAAATTACTGAAATCTTATAGTCTATAAACCATGAAAGATTTGCAAATACTACGCATTGAAGATTGGCACAATTTTCTGCTCGCCTTTATTCCGATTTTTATCACTATTGACGTGATAGGATTACTGCCTATTTTCATGACACTAGTGGAAGGGATGGAAAAACCTCTAAGAATAAAAACTATACATCAATCTGTTATCACCGCCTTTTCCGTTAGCATCGGTTTCCTTGCCCTTGGGAAATTTATCTTTTCCGTATTGGGGATAGAGATATACGATTTTAAAATGGCCGGTGGGCTTCTTTTGCTGGTATTCGCCATTAACGACTTGCTCTTTGGCGAAAAAGGGAAGAGAGCAATAACCCCAACAATGGGGGTCGTTCCTTTAGGTATCCCACTCATCGTAGGCCCCGCGGTTTTGACATCAATTATTATTACCGTAGATACCTATGGCTACATTCCTACCGTAACCTCGTTGATAATAAATCTTTTCCTCGTTTGGATTGCACTTCTGAAATCAAATATCATCTATCGACTTATGGGTGACGGAGGTTCCAAAGCAATTGCGAAGATCGCCTCACTATTATTGGCAGCCATCGCAGTAATGATGATCAGAAGGGGATTAGTTGATGTGATTGTCTTTATGAAAAAACCCTCCTGACAACGCATGCCTATTCCCGCGGTCTTCAAGCATATTACCATTAAAAAGGGACTTAAAATTTTTTGCGGATTGACAGTCCTGGCTATTTGCCTCTTACTCATTTTTACAATAAATAGGGAAACCCTCCGTTCCCTAAAACTGATTGACCACCGATTTTTGACTCTTTCGCTGGCCATGATTTGTCTTTCATGGTATTTCGACGTACTGAGGCTTAAAGCATTGACCATGGCGATGGGTCACAAGGTGTCTTTTTGGTATGGCACAAAGGCGCTGTTATCCTACACCTTTCTTTCAAACATTACTCCTTCTTCAGCCGGTGGAGAACCAATCTTAATCTATCTGTTGAATCAAAGGGGCGTACCTTTAGGAAAAGCAACAGCTATTACATTCTTACGGACCATAATCACCTTGATCTTTTTTGCTATCGGCGGGCCGATCGTCATTTATTTCCATCGTGAATTATTGTCGAGTACGAGCCTGAAGATGGTATTTGAGTACGTGGCCATCTTTCTGGCAGCAACCGTAATATTCTTTGCATATCTCTCTTTTGCCCCACTCACCGCAAAAAAAGGTTTTGACGCATTATTTGACTATATCGAAAAATTTACCTTTTTTAAAGGAAAGTCCGCCCGGTTAAAACAGGGTCTTTTACGTGTCGTCGATGAGTTCAAATCCAGTCTCAGGGAATTTCTTCAGGGAGGACGGTGGTGCCAGGTCTTAGTCATTGTTTATACCGCGTTGATGATCGTCTCACAGTTTTTGGTTGCTCCAATGATATTGGCAGGCCTTAATTGCAATGTGAAGTTCATGAACACCTTTATGATTCAGATAGTATTGAATTTCATGCTTTATTATGTGCCTACACCAGGAGGTAGTGGCGTATCGGAAGGTGTGGGGTATGCACTTTTCTCACCTCTTGTGCCCTCCAGTATTATAGGTATTTTCCTCGTTCTCTGGAGATTCTTAACAAATTATATATGGACGATCCTCGGCGGTTTAATCATTGTTAAATCCATAGGGATGAAGCATCTGGAGGAAATCACCGGTGTCAAGGAAACCACCCGCTGTACAGAAAAAAGAAGTAATTTGACATTATAAGTTAAAATATATTAAAATGATACTTTGTTATTTTTTTATTTTTTACTGAATAGGAGAAATCGATGGTAACAGGATTTATTAGGCCGCTCGGGATTATTCTGGGAGGAATGTTATGCATTCATGTAAGCGTTTTTGCTGCAGGCACTGATACACAAAAGTCTTCTACACCAACAAAAAAGGGAAAAGCAGCGGCAAAGGCGGAAGCCAAGAGCGAAGCAAAGGTTAATGCAAATGAACCCAAACAAAAAGAAGTTGCAGCCGAAAAACAGGCGGACGACCCAAATAAAATTTTGGCGATAGTAAATGGTGAGAATATCTGCCAAAAAGACGTAGACCAAATACTCACCCGGTTAGGAAATCAGTTCCCCGAAGAACAAAAAACAGCAGCTACGAAACAAATACTCGACGGCTTAATTACCCAAAAACTCCTCGTGCAATTTATCAAGGATAAAAAGCTTGAACCAAGTAAGGCCGATATTGATGCAGAATTAAATAAGGTACGGGAAGATATTAAATCTAATCCGGGATTAGCAGGCCAAACCCTGGAACAGGTACTCGAATCTCATGGAAGTAGCATTGACGACCTGAAAAAAGATATTACCATATCCCAAGCCTTGGAAAAATATCTGAGCAAGGACGTTGATGATCAGAAAATAAAGGCATACTATGAACAAAACAAAGATGCCTACGATGATGCAGAGGTAAAGGCCTGTCATATCCTCGTTGATACACGAAAAATGAAGACCGAAGCAGAACTGGCACAGGCTAAGGAAAAGATCAATAAAGCAAAGGCAGAGGTTGATGCCGGAAAGGATTTTGCTGAAGTTGCAAAAAATTATTCCGATTGCCCCTCGAAAGAAAAAGGCGGAGACTTGGGATTCTTTAAAAGAAAAGGACAAATGGTTGAACCCTTTGCGGCTGCTGCGTTTGCCCTAAAAGTAGGGCAAGTGAGCGAGCCTGTAAAGACACAATTTGGGTACCATATCATAAAGGTCACAGAAATAAAAAAGGGAAAGGACGTTAAGTTTGATGACATAAAGCAGATTGTCAAACAAGATATGCTGCAGGAAAAAGCCCAGGCCCTTATAGCACAGCTCAAACAGGATGCCAAGATAGACATGAAGGTCGTCCTTTGATCATTTGAAACTTGTATATTTCGTTCAGCAGAATTTCCTTTTGTAACAAGAAGCTTCCCATCCAAACAGAGCGGATGGGAAGCTTTGTTTTTTTATATCTTTCCCCTTCAGTTGACATCTAAATTGATTTTTTACTTTCAGTATATTATTCTGACTCCGTATTATGGAATATATTAAGGTCTTTTAATCCAAGCAGATGGAACAAATTTAAGAAAATAATAATTTTGACTATCAAAATTGTATGTGATATATTCTTCTTACTTTTATACTGACGATCTCAGACAGGCGTAAATATCTATTCAATCATCCGCGTAGGATTGAAAAGGAGGTATATGAAACCAATGGCACTGAAGAAGAAAGTCACAAATAAACTTGTGCTCAGTTCCTTTTTCAAAATGGTTATCATTGATGAAAAGACGGAGCAAGTGACAATAAAAGTGAGGAGAACACTTTTTTTTGATGATGAGGAGAGCTTCCCTTTCTCCAAAATAAAGAGTGTGGAAGTTGCAAAAGACATCCGTGAATCAATACCCGATAACTATATTAAATACGTAGTTCTGTTGAACTTAGCTGACAAAAAAAAGATATTAGTTGATGGAGTTGGTGAGTCATCCAATCGTGGAGGACTTAAGGAAATGAAGAATCTCGGAAAAAAAATCAGCATGATAACAGGTAAAGAACTTAAATTATTTGAAGACTAATGATGAATACAGCAATTTTAGCTCGAAGGACAGAAACAGAGAAATTCTTACCCTGGAGGGTGCTTTATGAAGATCAGCAAATGGTATCTGGGATTAATTTGTATAGTTGTATCAGGAGGAATTTCAGGACTTACAAACGCATTCGATATACAACTAACATCAGGACAGATTGAAGAAGCAAAAGAGTGCGGTGTAAAATATAAAGGAAAGGAAATCTTTTACAGTCCCACTGTAAAAACTGCATGCTTTGGCGAATACCCCCGGGGCGAGGGAGGTTTGATTCTGAGCAAATATATCAAAATCGCCGTGAGCGCCGCTATGAAGGCCATGAGTGACGAAAGTCTCACTCCTGAGAATATAAAAGAGATTGAGGATTCCCAATTCTTGAATGTTAACGTGAAGGTTTTAGAAGATGTCCAAGCCCCCGAAGACGTTCAAATTATGCTCATACAAGGAACGAATAATATATTACCTCAAAAGACTGAGTTTGGTATGAAATATAAAGACAAGGGACAAGGTATAATAGGCAGTTTTCAGTATGAAAAAATAGATCCTAAGGCAAGCACAACGATCATTGTAACGACAAAAAAGACGCAGAAAAAATATAAGATTAATTTTTCCCATATAAAATGACTACCACTCACGAGAAGAAGCTAATAGGCCCAAAAAAGGCCTTCAGAGACAAGCTGTTTGATTATTCCTGCCAACGGATAGGCAAGGAACGGACAAAGTTTTTCTTTAAATTGTATGATTTGACCAAGTTCGATCTCTTTGGTAAACCAAAAGGCGCAATTGGAGCGATTGACATCACAAATCGTTGTAATCTGCGCTGTAAGCACTGTTACTTCTATGCGCACGACTATGAAGAAAGACCAGAACTAAGCGACGACGAATGGATAGAAAAACTGGAGGGCCTAAAAGAGACAGATTTCCCTTTTTATCAATGCTCCTGGATTGGTGGAGAGCCCCTCCTGAGAAAAGAATTAATAGAACGCGGAATGAAATATTTCAAATCGAATCTGGTGGCTACCAACGGTACGATTGAACTGCCCAACTGGCCCGATGTGAATTTTTACATATCGGTAGACGGCAAAAAAGATATGCATGATGCCATTCGGGGTAAGGGTTGTCATGAGAAGATAAAAAGGAATGCAAACCGACCGGAATTAAAAATCCACGTATCGATGGTAATTAATAAGATGAATTATCAGGATATTGAGTACTTTATCGAAGAATGGAAAGACGCCGGCGTGAAGGGATGTTTGTTTCAGATATACACCCCCATAAAGGGACTGAAAAACGATGATCTTTGGCCCGGATGGCAATTGCGTGATGAAATATTGGATAAACTGCTCCGGCTCAAAGATGAAAAATATGGCGATTTTATCGGGGTGCCCAGCCTCGTTCTGAAGCTCATGAAGTCAGATAAGTGTAAAGAGGTCACGAGGAACTGCATCTTCAAAGAGGTGTCCTTCTGTCTTGACCCACAGGGACAGATTAAAAAGCCGTGCATGATGGGTCCGCAGGCAGACTGCCTGCGATGCGGGTGCGTACTTCCATTTCATATGTGGGCACTTGAAGACAAGTGGTTAATGGCGAGGGAACTTTTTATGTCATTACGGCGACGGATGGGTAAGAAGGCATTCCAATAAGGTTTTCAAAATCAACACGTTTTTAGCCGCCCATGTTCATTTGAATGGATTTGTAGTTGAACGATTGACAATTTGTTTGGCTTGAATATCTCTTCTTTCAATAAACCATTTTATAAACCAGTCGGATTCTTTCATAATAATACTCCCCAAAATGGCGCTGAGCAATACATAAACCCCGGTAAGAGATTTCAAGGGGTAAGGCACATTGGAACTCATGGTAATAGCCCCCGCCAGAATAATCGAGAACTCACCCCTTGGAATGAGACTAAAACCCAACCTTAACCCGGCTCTTTTACTTAAAGCATACTTTCTGCCAATAAAATAACCTCCGTAGACCTTGCTGAAAGAAGAAATAACAAAAATAAATATTCCCATGGGGATGAGATGCACGACATGTCTGTAATCAACGGACATCCCGAAAGCGACAAAGAAAATTGCCGTAGAGAATTGCTGAAAGGGTTTTATCGCTTCAGATATTCTATTCCGCTGCTTGGTTTCCGACAATAAGAGTCCGGCGAGAAATGCCCCGATCGCCTCCGAAAGCCCTATTTGAGAAGCAGCGCCGGCAGAGAGCACAATAATTGAAAGAATCAGGATTACAAATAATTCCGAATGTTCAATGTCAGTCACCTTATCGATAATTTTTTTTGAAGTCCTGGCGAGTATAATAAAGAACAGAAAAAAGACTGAGGTCTTCAGTATGACAAAGAACATACCCTTTGCGTCCACGTGTCCATAATTAACGATACCCACAATAAACGCCAGGAATGTGGCAATAAACATATCCTCAAATATCAGGACATTTAGGATATATTCAGTCTCCGGATTCGCCGAGCGTTTCAAGTCAATAATCGATTTAGCCACAATCACAGAGCTCGTCACATAAATAACCCCCGCGAATATAAATGTTTGTATCAAATCGTATCCTAGTAACCATCCAAATAACAGCCCAATAGGAAAGTTAAAGAGAAGGTCATAAACCCCGCTGTAAAATATTTTCTGTTGGTTATGTAATAAGCTGCCTACAGAAAATTCGAGCCCAAACATAAACAACATGAAAATAATACCCAAGGTGGCAATAAATTCCGTGATGATCGTAACGGGGAAAAAATTCTGAAGAATTACGCCTACAACAATAAATACTGCTGAGAGGGATTGATTTACTTTGGTAGCCAAAAAGCCTGCGAAAAACAAGGCCATAAGGGAAATACCTAATGACAGTACGCTTTCATTTACGATCATTTTCTAGGCGGTGTTTGATTTCAAAAGTGGATATAAAATTTTTGACCTGTTCATTGTTTCCTATAATAATAATGGTGTCCTGTGGCTTAAGAATCTCACTTGTAGGAGGATTGGGGATTACTGTCTCGCCCCGAATAATTGTTGTTATCGTTACCCCCGTCTTTTTCCGTATATCCAGCTCTTCAATATTTTTATTCGCCAATGTAGAATCGGGGATGATCTTTATCCATTCCATCGTAGCATTTTTCATCGTCAACTTCTGCCCTTCTTCAATAACAGGCTGGAAGTATGTTCCCGAAAGTATAGCGCCAACCTGGCGTGCTTCTTCATCGTTAAGCGTAGTTACAGAAGTAGGCTCGTCGTTGTTTTTGATAAATTTAAATACCTCCCTTTCTCCCGAAGAACGAATTACCACAACCAATTTATCACCTGAATCCAGTTCCAGAGTAAATTTTTTCCCTATGCCAGGCAAGTCACTTTCCTTGATTTCTGACATATATGCCCCCTTTCTTCTCATTAAACACTCGGCAGCTTTTACACGGCAAAACTTACCGAAGTTCGATCTTCAATCGCATCTTTGAATGTCCTGTGTTTGAAATGATATTACGCATTCCAGAATCAATTGTCAATGCATTTTAGAAACTCCTGAACACTAATCTTCCTCAATATGCTTGACTTTGATTCTTGATTCATATAATCTTTTATGTGTCCTTCGGAAAGGTTATTCAAGAATAAGGAGATTCCAATGGGAGAGGGACTCATAATGGTAAATACCGGTGATGGAAAAGGCAAGACCACAGCCGCATTAGGGCTTGGACTCCGGGCAGCCGGACAAGGCATGAAAGTGCACATGCTCCAATTCTTCAAAGGGCCGTGGCACACCGGAGAACTCTGTGCGGTAAAACGACTGGAGCCCGATTTCAAAATCACCCAGTTGGGACGGGGATTTATCAAGACACGAAAAGAGGAACTTTCCGCCGAAACTGTTGAGAATGCCAGGATTTCATGGGATTTTGCAAGGCAGGAAATATTTTCTGATTTATATGACATGATTATCCTGGATGAGATTAACAATATGATTTATCACGGCCTCTTACCTGTGGAAGACGTGATCTCCGTATTAAAGGAAAGGCCCAACAGACTCAGCGTAGTCCTTACCGGGCGCAATGCCCACGACAAGATTATTGAACTGGCGGATACGGTGACTGAAATGAGGGAGATCAAACACCATTACAAAAAGGGAGTCAAGGCACAAAAGGGAATTGAATTTTAACCTGCAGGCGCCCGACGTTCAGTGACCATGCGTTGAAATTCTTGAAACGGAAATTTATGTCAGAATCCACATTACAGGTAATCCTGTTACGATACACACAAGACCCTGAGGAAATAGCAGCCCAGGCGGCAAAACTCTGCTACAGCCCGGCTTCTGTTGATGAACTCAAGAAACACATTGAGAGTAAAGATCAGACGCGTTTTATTGAAAAACTAACAGAAATGCGTCACCTCTCGCCCATTGAACACGTCACTTTTACCTTTGGTGTAGAAGGTATCTCGCGCGCCTGTTCCCATCAAATAGTGAGACACCGTCTGGCCTCCTATTCCCAGCAGAGTCAACGATATGTGGGGCAATCGAGCGAGAAGACCGGCGGTTTTCATTTTATCGTTCCCCCCAGTATCGAAAAAATTGGCAAAAAGCAGTGGTTTATTGAAAAAATGAATACCATTCAGAAATGGTATGACGAACTTACCGAGGCGCTTGGCAATAGCGGCGAAAGCACCTTTGAGGATGCCCGGTTCTTATTGCCAAACGCCACGGAAACAAAAATCATCATTACCATGAACGCCCGTGAGCTGCTGCACTTTTTTCGGGTACGCTGCTGTAACCGTGCGCAATGGGAGATAAGGGCTTTGGCAACGGAAATGCTTCGGCAAGTCAAACGCGTTTCCCCGCATATCTTCAAGGACGCAGGCCCCGGCTGTGTACATAACAAGTGCCCTGAGGGAAAGATGACCTGCGGGAAGATGGATGAGGTGAGAGGACAATTTAAAAATCTCTCTTGAAAGGGCTATTCCGCAAATTGCCCGTATCCGTGAGCTCATACCAGCAACAACTATACTATCACCTGCATCCATTGCCTCTTCACTGCCTGAACGAGAAGACTCGTCGTTTTCTAATTCCGGAACCGGATATCCACAGTGAATCACTATGGCAGTACAAATTTCAGTGCTTTCAACACATTCATTTTACCATAGCCATCGGTTACTTTCTGTTTTCCCCGATTGCTTGCAGTTTGAAACAAGGCATCTCGGACACTCTCCGGATCTCCCTTCAATGAAGGTTTCGCCTCCATTAACAATGCTGCTGCCCCAGCCGCAATGGGGGCAGCCATACTTGTCCCTCGCATCACAAAGTAGTCCGCAGGCCCCATACCATTATTAATCCCATCATTATCAATTATAAAGGGATCATTATCATAATCTCCTAAAGTATAAATCTTATCCCTTGCAGAAATAATCGCCTCCCCCGGAGTTGCAATATCAGGTTTTTTGGCCCCATCGATTCTTGGCCCGCGACTGCTAAAGAATGACATTTCTCCAAGAGGTGTACTTTTGATATAATAAATATTTTCCCCTAGATAATCAGTCCACTTTTTGCGTGTCACATACGATGCAACGGCTATGGCTTTGTCGGCTACCGCTGGTGACCCAATTGTGTACTTTGGATCCGCCTTTTGAAATGTTGTTGGACTGTATAATGAATAGATGTGAAAAGATTGGGCGTTATCTGAATTGTTCTTTACTTTCAAATAATATGTGGCTGGTCCTTGGACATAATAATTATAGTATACCTCTCTAGCCTCTGTACCTCTTGGGCTTTCAGCTTCCCGAGTATTGATAATATCTGCTGTCATTTCTACCTTGTTTTTATCGTACAGGCTTAAATCAAGATCATTGCTTAAGCCAGTACCATCAAACCAATCGAGAAAAAAATAGAGTGCACTCCACCCCGAAGCTACTTTGACTTTAATAAATTTCGTCTGTTTGCCTGCCGCAACTTTTCCTGAATAATGGGTTTTGTTGGCAGCATTATTCCCTGCTGACATAAATACCAAAGCGCCCTGACTAAAGGCATAGTCAACTGCCTGGCATTCCTCATCAGAACCATCATTATAAATATCAAGGCCGCCGTAGCTCATGGTAATGATATCGGCATTATAGGTGTCAACCGATGCCTTGATAGCGTTGGTTATTGCAGCACTTGAGGCACTCGAGGTAGTATCATTCCCTATCTTTAAAAAGATCAGATCGGCATCATAAGCCATTCCCTTGTATTTCCCACTGGATAAAGTGCCTCGCCCCAGGACACTGCCTGTCACATGCGTGCCGTGTCCCGTTATCAAGTTATCAATGGAGTCGTCCAACGTGGGATAATTTGAGTAATCCTTGCTTGCAATGGGGGCAGGAATATCCGCATGTGTTGTGTCAAGCCCAGAATCCAGTATTGCGATTTTAACACCACTGCCATCATATCCATAGTCAGCCCAGACTTTACTTGCACGGATACTCTTTGCGCCCAAATTGTTGTTGGGCTGCAACATCTGCTCTGCCGTTTCCAGCCTTACAACAAAAGTCTTTGCCGCCAGATCGTACAATCGATCAACAGGCATACTGGCTGTAACATAACCCGTGGGATGATTCTTGAGTGGCGGTATCCACGAATCCTCATGTACAATCACCCCGATTTCCTTTAAAGATGCAATCATTTGATCGCTCAATTTTTCTTTTGCATGGATGTACACCAATTGCTTATCCATCTCTGCAGGAACAGTCCTCATGCCCATATTTTGCATGGCATTTAATCTTTCAGTCGTGGGTTGTTCCCGGTAGCTGTTTTTCAGTGCTAATTGCAATTTCAATTGTCCGCTAATTTTCTTCTCTATCTCATTCACCTTATTCATTTTAATTCCATCCGTTCCTTTTGGGAGATATTTAGGGAGGATTATTGGATCATTTTCTCCAGAAAAGGCACTATTGAAAGACAAAAACATTATTGCTGATACAAAAACACATTTTCGTATTACAGACCATTTTCCCATACGTAATTTTCCTTTCCTTTTCGTGTTAAATGTTGACAGGTTGTCCGAGAATGCAAAATGTCAAAAATTCAGCCATTGATTTACAAAGACTTATGACTTGAAAAATCACAAAAAAGTGAATTCTCTGACAGCCTGTTGAAGATTGACGCCATTATCGTTACGGCGCCATTTTTTTGAATATCAACAACACCCTTAAGATCGTTTAACAAGTCTTCTTTCGTATGATAAGCATGATTTGTTAATTCCTTTTACTTTTGGCTAAAAAACTTCTCGTAGGTCAATACATCTTCCCTGCTTCCGATAATCAATGGCACCTTTTGATGGAGTTCAGAGGCCTGTATATCCATGATACGTCCACTTCCGGAGGATGCTATACCGCCTGCCTGTTCAACAATGAAAGCAAGAGGATTTGCCTCATAAAGTAATCGTAACTTGGGTTTCGGCTTTTTGGGGTCTTTATAATCGGCCGGGTAGAGGAATATCCCCCCGTAAAGCAGGTTTCTGTGAAAATCCGCCACTAATGATCCGATGTACCTCAGTGAGTATGGTCTTCCGGTTGATGGATCACTTTCTTTGAGATAAGCAATATATTTCCTTGTCCCTTCATCCCAGGTATTTGTATTACCCTCATTAATGCTGTATATCTTACCATTAGAAGGGATTCGGATGTTTTCATGGGAGAGCAAAAACTCTCCAATGCTTGGGTCCAACGTAAAACCATGTACGCCATGTCCTGTGGTATAGACCATCATAGTGCTGGAGCCATAGACAATATATCCTGCCGCAACCTGTTCCGACCCTTTTCTCAGACAATCTTCAACTGTGGCTTTTTTTCCCGTCGTCTTTCTCCGATAGATAGAAAATATGGTTCCCACACTCACATTGGCGTCGATATTGGATGAGCCGTCCAGGGGGTCGAACATAAGCACATACTTACCCTGGGGAAATTCATCAGGTATGGGAATAACGTCTTCATCTTCTTCGGATGCCATAATGCAGATGTGTCCGCCGTGTTCCATTGCCTTGCATATTCTCTCATTGGCATAAATATCTAACTTTTTCACGGCCTCACCGTGGACATTTACTCCTCCCGTAAGACCCAAGATTTCAGCAAGGCCTGCCTTGTTTACCTCCCGTGATATGATCTTTGCCGCAAGGGATAAGTCCCATAAGAGTCCGGTAAAATCCCCCGTGGCCCCCGGGAAGGCTCTTTCCTTTTCAACAATATGCCTTTGTATGGTAATAACGGTACTCTTCTGCATATCGCTAGCCCCTCCAATCTGCTCTGTAAAAAAATAAAAGAGATTTCATTGTACAATCTTACTAATCAAAGTCAATGATTATCCCCCCCTGCACGACTGTATAGTTATGGGAAAATTCAGATTGAATAAGGCTATGTTGAAGCTATTGAAAAGCCTCTCATCTATAAAGAAAAATACGGCAGCTTTCCACGGTAACTATTGACTTTTGCAACAAGTTAGTATTTTAAAAACAGCGTTTTATAATTCTCTGCCATTAAAAATATTGCAACCAGAATTACGAACGAGGCAAACCATTTTTTCAGACTGAGCGGTGATATACGATGAGAGAGGACGGTACCTATAAGCGTACCATCTATTGCAGCCATTGAAATGAGCATTGTTAAGCGTACATCGAAACCCCCATAACGCAGATGCCCTAGCAACCCAGCACAACAGTCGATTGCAACAATCAGGAGTGCCGTTCCTACAGCGTCTTTCATTGGGATACCACAGAACAATACAAGCGCCGGTACTACAAGAAAACCGCCGCCAATGCCCAAAAATCCTGTCAAGATACCCACAAAGAAGCCTGCCAGCAATGCTTTGAATTTATTCCCGGCACTAACTGGCTGAACAGGCAAGTCCTGACCGTCCTCTCTTTTGATCAACATCAATACGGCAACCACAACCATGATTGCGGCAAGTAAAAGTAATAACGTGGATGTAGAAACCAGGAACGTGAGGCGAGAACTAAAGTAAGCGCTCAATGTGGCCGTAACACTAAAAAATATACCGGTTTTTAATTTAACTGCAATCCGTCGGTTGTGGAGTGCCATACCAATCAAGCTCGTCACCCCAACGATAATAAGCGACATATCGATGGCGTGGTGGGCTTCGATGCCAAGCAGATACACAAGAACCGGAATAATAATAATTGAACCGCCGCCGCCAATTAAACCAAGAGATATTCCTATCAATGCACTCAGGGCCAGACCTGCGAGCAGATTAATTTCCACTTTAGCTCCTTTAATTACTGCCAGATGGACAAATGAGATTTTGTTTTACGATTCTTTTTAAAATTATAGAAAAATCACGTGAGTTATCATATTTAAAAATGTATAATGAATTGTCGTTCATTTTTACCATAAGTCTACATGAAAATCCAATCTTTGGAGTTGATGAATGATACGGATTTTTCTATCTACAGGATCTGTGCAATCAGTCACAGTATCCAACGCGCTTTGGCGGACTGAAGGATCCCGATATGAGATCCAGGAATACTCTTTAGGAGACTGCCATCAATGGGAATAATTACAAACAAAAAAGTTTTATCAATATTATTTCTGATTTTCATCACTCCTATTTTCATTGCACAAACGGCATCCGCGACAACGTGGTCTCATGAGACTGTGTCGAAAGAAAAATATTCACTCCTTTTTTATTCAAGGGCAATTGCTGTAGATACCAGCGGCCATCCTTATATTGCCTTTGGAGGCGATCGCCTTTACTATGCATATCATAACAGCGGTAAATGGCATGTTGTCACAGTCGATGCAACGCTCGGAGTAGGCGGATACGCCTCGCTGGCAATGGACAAATCAGGCAAGGCACACATCTCTTATTACGATTCTACGAATAGAAACCTCAAATATGCTACCAATGCCTCCGGCTCATGGATATCCGTTACGGTAGATAGCAGCGGTAAAATAGGCGGATATACTTCCCTGGCGCTTGATACCTCGGGCAAGGTACATATAAGTTATTATGACGATTTTGACGGAGACCTCAAATATGCCACAAATGCTTCCGGCACATGGGTAACAGTTACCGTGGATAGTAACGAAGACGTGGGGATGTATACTTCAATAGGTGTTGACGCTTCAAATAAGGTGCATATCGGCTATTATAATTCCACAAAACACACACTCAAGTACGCCACCAATGCCTCCGGTTCCTGGGCAACTATGACTGTTGATGACAGTGGACACACAGGCGGATACATCTCTCTTGCGGTGGACGTGTCTGGCAAGGTATATATCGGTTATTATGACGGCGTCTGGAAAACCGTCAAATGTGCCACGAATGCCACCGGTTCATGGACAATAGAAACCGCAGATAACAGTGGAGAAATAGCTGGATATGTCTCTATAACAACAGATGCATCCCATAAAGTACATATGAGTTATTATGACATTGTAAGCGCAAACGTCATATACACTACAAATGCCGCTGGCACGTGGATACGGCAGGCTATAGGTAACACTATAAACGCAGGTGATTATACCTCCATCGCAGCAGATACATCCGGGAAGATACACATAAGTTACTATGATAGCCTCAATGGAAGCGTCAAGTATGCCACCAATACTCCTGGTTTATGGAAAATAAAAGCTGTAGATAGCGGCGGGAACGTAGGATTGTATTCCTCCATTGCTGTAGACAAATTAAATAAGGTGCACATAGGCTATTATGACAGCACAAACAACTATCTCAAGTACGCAACGAATGCCACCGGCTCATGGGCAACAAAAACTTTGTACAGTCAGGGAGGTAAATTTACTTCCATAGCAGTAGATCCATCAAACAAGGTGCACATAAGCTATTATGGCAGCCCTGATGGAAATCTCAGGTATGCCACAAATATCTCTGGCTCATGGGCTACCGAGATTGTTGACAGCGGTGGAGATGTGGGGGAATTTACCTCCATAAAAGTAGATTCATTCGGAAAGTCTCATATAAGCTATTATGATTACACAAATGGCAATCTCAAGTATGCCACCAATGCTTCAGGTCCATGGGTAACAACGACTATCGACAATGATGGAAATGTGGGCGGGTATACCTCTATAGGACTGGGCACATCTGGTAAAGTGCACATAAGCTACTATGATATTACGAAACAAATTCTTAAATATGCCACCAATGCCATCGATACCTCAAATTTGTGGGCAACAACGATTATCGATAACTCAGGTGATGTAGGATTGTATAGCTCCTTAGCAACAGATACATTCGGCAAGGTGCACATATGTTATTATGATTATGCCCCTGGTGACCTCCGGTATGCTACGAATACTTCAGGGAAATGGGTAACTGTGGTTGTAGACAGCAAGGGAGATGTGGGTGGATATTCATCCATCGCAGTAGACAAGTCAGGCAAGGTGCACATAGGCTATTATGATTACGATCACAGTAATCTCAAGTATGCCACCAATGCATCCGGATACTGGATAACCAGGACTATAGACAACAGCGGAAATGTAGGTGGTTATATTTCCACAGCAGTGGACACAAATGGCAAGGTGCACATAAGCTATTATGACGATACTAATTTCGATCTTAAGTATGTAACCAATGCGGATTAGCAAGTCTATTTATACGTTTCAGAAATTTTATCATTCAGGGTGGATTAAGCCTGTCCTGAGTTTGCGGAAGACGAGGCGAAACGTCCCTTGAGTTCCCTCTCAGACAGGGGTTTGAGGAGTTGATTTTGTACGGTTGATTCGGCGCTCAAAAACTACCCTTAATAGTTCAACCAGGCGCTCACGGCAAAGCCCTTCCTAACTATACCAAGAAACCGGTTTGAGAAAGAGGGTTGTATTTTTGAGCTGATTCCATCAAATAACGTCCTGTCGCTTCTGCTGGAATTCAAAATAATATCAGACTCATGGCTGATAAAAAATATTACTGAAAAGGGATGCTGCAAGAGACAATTTCGTTTTCATCGTTGAGTAGGAGCTGTCATTATTGCTGTAGCTGCAGATATCTTCCTTTTCATGCTTTTAAAGTTAGTTCAATACGTTGGTGATGATGTTTTACCTGTACTTCGAGAAATTGAGATTGTATCGCCTCTGTAATCATCTTCCCAAGAAAGGGTAAAGAATGAAATTGTTCAAGAACATTTTCACAAAAATTCTGTTCATTTTGTCTGTCAGTACGCCTTCATGTGCAGAGGTAAACGAAATACACACAATCCCGGCGGAGACCCCTTCCCGATCCATTTCCCCGATTGATCAACAGCCTCCCTCTACTGTCACCGATAAAATAATCGATGCAGAGGATGCACGATTTAAAGGACTCAAGCAGTGGTGTGAAGCAACAACCTGCAGCCGTTCCACCTTTACCGTCGGACTTCAGCCCTATGGAATAGCATTTGATGGAGAAAATATCTGGGTATCCAATCAAAATAGTAACAGCTTGACAAAGCTAAGGCCAAACAATGGAGCCGTGCTTGGTACCTATGTCGTGGGTTTTTATCCAATGGGTGTGGCCTTTGACGGGACATACATTTGGGTAGCAAATTCTGGCAGCAACAGCGTAACGAAGCTGAGGGCAAGTGACGGGACTATACTCGACACCTATGTCGTGGGCTTCCATCCATACGGGATTGTCTTTGATGGGGTAAATATCTGGGTAACAAATTCCGGCAGTAACGATGTTACAAAATTGAGGGCAAGCGATGGTGCCGTGCTCGGCACCTATGCCGTGGGTTTTAACCCGAGAGGCGTGATCTTTGACGGCGCCGACATCTGGGTGGTAAATTCCAATAGCAACAGCGTAACGAAACTGCGGGCAAGTGACGGAACCATACTCAGTACCTATGCCGTGGGTTGGATTCCTAAATGGGCTGCATTTGATGGAGCTAACATCTGGGTAACGAATTACAGCAGCGGCACGGTAACGAAGCTGAGGGCAAGTGATGGGGCTGTGCTCGGTAACTATGCCGTGGGAATTTACCCATATGGGATTACTTTTGATGGCACCAATATCTGGGTAACGAATGCAGGCAGTAATACGGCAACAAAAATTTTGGCTGGCGATGGAACGATCGTTGACACCTATACCGTGGGCATCAATCCACGTGGAGTTACCTTCGACGGCTCTAATGTATGGGTGGTAAACTATGACAGCAACACGGTAACAAAGCTGCAACCGATTTTATAACAGGAATCTATTTGAGATCGAAAACACCGTCATGGGAAAACTTTATCTAAAAATGGTAAATAAGACATTTGAAGGTACCAATTATTTTCTTTCCTTCATCCTTATTGCCTTTATGTTTTTAATTATCGGATCGCTGTTCTTTACAACAACACCTTCTGCCTTTTTCCAACAAATGAGCAGCCAAGTGGTACTTATCTCCATCGCCATAACATTTGGCTCCTCCTTTATTGCCTCAATAATAGTTTTTATTTTTAGTGTGCCCGCAGCTTATGTACTTTCACGGAAAAACTTCCTGGGGAAACGGCTCCTGGAGACTTTAGTGGTTGATTTGCCCCTATCTTTCCCACCAGGCGTGGATGGTCTGATTCTTCTGATCTTATTATCCAGGACAGGTATCCTGGGTAAATTCCTCGGGCATTTTCATATCTACGTGCCCTATACCTTTACTGCCGTGGTCCTTGCCAAACTCTTTGTAAGCATTCCCTTCATGGTCAGCTTTGTGCGTGAGGCATTTGATCGTGTAGATAAAAATATCGAAAATGTTGCGTATACCTTAGGTGCGAGTTCCTTTCAGATATTTTATAAACTCACATTCCCCCTTTCTGTTTGGGGTGTGCTCAAGGGACTCATTATGGCCCTTTCAAAGAGCCTGGGAGAAATCGGAGCCACGTTAATCCTTGCGGGAGGCATGACGTCTTCTACAGGAACTATGTCAGTATTGATCTATTTTGCAACCCAGAAAGGGGAAATGGATAAGGCCATCGCCTTAGCCATTATCCTTGAATTTTTGACGTTTATCTTACTGACCGTTATAAATTTCTTCTTTAGAGAAACGACCCATAAAATCCATGCATAAATTGCAATTGACCGATATATCAAAATCTTTTGGTTCACAAACTGTCTTGCATAATTTATCGTTAGAGATTCTTCCGGATGAATTATTTGTCATTCTGGGTAGCAGCGGGGGCGGGAAAACAACATTACTTCTTGGTATCATTGGGCTGCAGCCATTTGACAGCGGACGGGTAATCATAGATGGGGTAGACGTTACGAACCTTAGTCCCGGGGAACGGAACATTGGGTATGTACCTCAGAATTACGCACTCTTCCCCAACCACACGGTCTTTGATAATATTGCCTTTGGGTTGCGGTTACGTAAGGTCCCGAAAAATATCATACAAACAAAAGTAAGTCAAATTATTGAAGATTTTGGCCTGCGGAAACTCGAACATCATTTCCCTTCCCAACTGAGTGGCGGCCAGATGCAGAGAGTAGCACTGGCGAGGGCATTGATTATCGAACCGTCGCTCCTCTTACTGGATGAACCGCTAAGCGCCCTCGACATTGAAACACGACAAAAGATCAAGACAGAACTTAAAGAGATTCAAAGAAAATTACACATCACAATGGTCTACATTACACACGATCAGCAGGAAACATTGGAGTTGGCTGACCGATTTGGTATTTTAAACAATGGCGCTATAGAACAATATGGAGTTCCTGACGAAGTTTTCTATAAGCCGAAAACCCTATTTGTTGCGCACTTTCTGAAAACAGAGAATGTGTTAGAAGGAAAGATAATTCATAAGTTTGGGAATAAGGTAACTATTCAGATAAATGATATTACATTAATAATATTTACTTCCCTGAGATTATCAGAGGGAGATCAGGTTACGGTTTGTATTCGCCCTGGTGCCATCCATCTTAGCACCCATCCTGCACACCCGGGTAGAAACGTATTTGCAGGAACGATTGATTCCATTTATCCGATCGGAAGAGACCTCGCAATTAAGGTCTTGATTACCTCGCACGATGCTCTGAAGATACGTATAAGCCGAATCGTAGCCAAAAAGCTTAAACTTACTCATGGAATGCCGGTCAATCTCACAATCGATGAGGCATTTGTTCATATAATTCCCGTTAAATAAAATTGGCATACGAAAGGTTACATTCAGCATCAAAGTGCAAGTTAAGATTTAGTGGTTTCCGTGGAAATACCGGGATAGTACTCCGTCAGTGGATCTCTGTCCTTTATTACCCGCTTTTGCTTTTGAATGTCTGCCCGCAGATACTTTGGCAAATTAAATAGGGCATGATGGGTAATACTATCATAAAAACGAAGCCCGCCGGTAATCTTTGTATTTATCCTTGCATCAATTTCTTCGCTGGTAATATCGATGTTAGCGGGATTGTGCGTAGCCATAGAAAAACCCCATTGGAGCGCGTAAGAAGGGATATAGGTGATGTAGGGAAATACATGTGAGAATACCTTACTTAACGTATTGCAAATACTTGTAAAGGCATCATTCTCTGAAACGGATGCAGCGCCTGACTGCACGATAAGTATTCCGTCCTTTTTCAGTCTCTCCGCAATAATCTGATAAAATTCCAGGGTGAAGAGCATAAATGACGGGCCTCCCTCTAATGGGTCATTTACATCGATTATGACCACATCGAAGCGGTCTTGTCTCTGTTCCAGATACTTCCTTCCGTCTTCAATCACGAGTTCCACCCGACCATCATCAAATGCGCCGGCGTGGAATGAGGGAAGATACTTTTTGGAACATTCAATCATTTCCCTATCAATATCAACCATCACGACCTTTTTTACCTGAGGATAACGAAGTACCTCTCTCAGTGTTGCCCCTTCACCACCACCCAAAATGAGCACGCTTTCTACGCCAGGATGCAGGATAAGAGAGGGATGTACAAGCGCCTCATGGTAAATAAATTCATCCTTCTCTGCCGACTGGAACTCGTTATCGAGGATCAGACACCTTCCATAATTATAGGTATCCACTACAATGATTTTTTGAATCTTTGACTGAACCTGACATACGATATTCCTGAAGGCATGCTTGTGCACTTCATAATCGTTAAAATAATCATCTATCCAATTTACCGGAGATTTTTCCATACTACCTCTTATTCTCGTCTCTATAAATAGCCTGTTGATTGCGAATCAATGGCATTAGCATTCATTTCCATCGGTCTGCCGTCTCGTATCTTCATAGCAAAAAAATCTCCTCTCTTTAACTCCAACAGGGAAGTTTCTTTCGCTTGAAACGCCTGTATCATAAAAGAAGCTGCATTCTGCGGATTGATGGTACTGCCGCAGATGAAAATGTCTCCCGCGGCATATCCGTATTCAGGCCATGTATGCACTGAAATATGCGATTCTGCAAGGATAGCAACACCCGTAACACCATAAGGACTAAACCGATGACACACCACATCCACCAGGGTTGCCTTTGTGGACTCCGTAGCCTTAGCAAGAATCTCCTTTACAGCATCGACGCTATCAATGATATCCTTACAACACCCCCACATCTCCAGAATGAGATGTCTGCCTAATGTATCCAATGCTTTACCCCTTACTCATGTAATATCAAAAAATACACAATTTTATTCAGTTTTAACTTAAAGAAAGACAAAAACGTTGTCAAAAGAAAAGCCAGTGTATTATAGCCCTAACCCGAACGAGTCGGAAAAGATACTATAAACATTTGAACCAATTAGGTTCTTTTTCATATTGTTTAATCCCAAAGGGATTACATGTTTATAGAAACAAACAATGATCGTAGGATGCGACCCCATCGGGGTCGTATGATCACGGCAATATTGGGGGCTATAAACATATGAACCCTTCAGGTTCGGTTTTGCATCAAATAATCCTAACCCAAATAAATCGGGAAAGACAAAGTCCGAAACGCGAAATTCGTGGGCCAACCCTGACAGGGTTAATCTCTTATTTTTGCTAAAAATGTCAAAAGTATCTTTGTAAGAAGACACTAAGCGAATGCATGATTCTAGAATGAACGATGAGTCTTGTCAAGAATGAATATGGATGAGAAATATTTTGACAAGCAAACCTTCATCCTGTATATTTCAAAAATTCATGAAATGCACAACGAAGCCAAATACAGCCCAAATCCCCCTTATTTCCCCACTGGAAAAGAGGAATTTAAAGAAATTATCATACCACTTCGTAGGTATCGGCGGCATTGGCATGAGCGCCATCGCTCAGGTACTTTGTGAGCAAGGGCACTTTGTCAGTGGTTCAGACAGAAATTACGACAAAAAAATTACCCCAGATGTATTCGCAAAACTCTCGGCCCTGGGCATTTCAATTTATCCTCAGGATGGCTCCGGTATTCATGAAAATACTGAGTCTGTAATTATTTCCTCCGCCATAGAGGAAGATAACCCCGATATTAAGAATGCGCTTCTATGGGATAAAAAGATCGTAAAGCGCGCCGATCTCCTCGCCGGAATGTTTAACCCAGGATATGGGATTGCGATTGGGGGAACAAATGGGAAGACCACGGTAAGCTGTATGGTGGGTTACATCCTTGATTACGCGGGTCTGTCTCCCACCATTATTGTAGGTGGTTGCATTAAAAATTACATAAATAACTCCCATTTAGGCAATGCAAAGGCAGGTACGTCAGATATCATCTCCATTGAGGCTGACGAGAGCGACGGCAGTATTGTATTGTATACACCTCGCATATCTGTTATTACTAATGTCTCAAAAGACCACGATACCATCGAAGAAATATCAAAGATGTTTGTAACCCTCTCGCAAAACACCAGGGACACACTCATTTTTAATGTCGATTGTCCATATCTGAAAATGTTGCCTTTTCAAAACAACAATATTGTTACTTATGGATTAAACAACAACGCCGCGATAATGGCGAAAAACATCGTCACTCAATCATTTCAATCCACATTCACCGTAAATGACCAGCCTTTTGAAATAAGACTGCCGGGTATGCATAATATATCAAATGTACTTGCCGCTATCGCGGTGGCAAGGAATCTGGGCATCTCCGATGGAAAAACAGCCGCTGCGCTCAGGGAGTTCAAAGGTGTACAACGACGGATGGATCTTATTGGGAAGGCAGACGGAGTACAGGTGATAGATGACTATGCTCACAATCCTGAAAAGATCAGGGCGGCAATAAATGCTGCAAAACTCAATTGCAAACGGGTCATTGCCGTCTTTCAGCCTCACGGCTATGGCCCCACCAGTTTTATGAAGGAGGAACTCATCAATACCTTTACGAATAACCTTTCTCCTTGCGATATCCTCTTTATGCCGGAAATATTCTATGCCGGCGGCACTGCGAAAAAAAATATCTCTTCTGCCGACGTAGTTAAACCGATAAAAGAAGGCGGTAAAAATGCATTTTTTATCGAAAAGAGAGAAGACATTATCCCGGCGATTAAAGGGCTGGCCGTTAATGGCGACTGCGTCCTTGTGATGGGGGCTCGTGATAATACGCTCACAGAATTTTGTCATAAAATTTACCACGCGATACAAGGCATAAAATAATTTTAAAATTGGTGCCCATCATAAAAAACATTGTGCCTTCCTCCTAAAGTTTTACTATCTACCATTTCTCCTTAATAACCAAATTGGTATCACTTGCGTGGCAGACACAATTCTTTCAGCAGGCAGATGCATCAGTAAAGTCACGTTCATTTCTCGTGTAACCAGAGTATAGCACGACAAACCACCCCGGCAGAGGCCTTTTAGGTTTACAGTTTCCTCAATATTAAATCAACCCCCCGTTTCCCCATCTCATGTGAATTGATCTTATACACAGTCAAACAATCCACAAGTATTGGCGATTCAGCATTTTATCTTAATGCAATCCCACCATTTTAAACTACTCAAATCCTCTCTAAATTATTTTTCCACCATTCCGATAATTCAAGGTAACAAATGCAACGACATGACAATCTATGCAAAAAGAGAAACATCTATGCAAAGCCCTAATATCATGACAATAAAGCAAGTCGCGGAATATCTTCAAATAAGTCCCCGCACGGTATATAAACTGGTGAAAGATGGGGCAATTCCTTCCTTTAAGATAATGAACATGTGGCGATTTGAACAGTCTCAAATTGATTTGTGGATACGTGAAAAGAGCGAAATTAACAATTTCAATGGGAATGGGGGTGTGAAACATGCCAAAAGTATTGATAATTGATGATTCGGCAGTTATGCGAAAGATTATTCAGAGGAACATTCAGCAGTCTGGTTTGATCGTGGATGAATTTGTCGAAGCCGGAGATGGAAGGGAAGGGCTCGAGAAAGCAACTTCCAATAACGTTGATCTGATCCTATGCGACTGGAATATGCCAAATATGACAGGAATTGATTTTGTTAAGACCTTTAGGGGTTCCGGTCAAAAGAGTAATGTTCCTATTGTAATGGTAACTACAGAAGGTAGCGAGACAAAGATTGAAGAGGCGAAAACCAGTGGCGCCAATGGTTACCTGACAAAACCTTTTACACCGGAACAGTTGAAGTCTAAGTTGGGAAATTTTTTACTCGTAAAATAGCAGCGTTATTCTCTTTTCTGTATATTCTGAAAATTAATAAACCATGATATAAAAAGGAGAAAACGTATCATGTCGTTAGAAAGTGTGATGGAATCGGTCGCATTAGATATTACTGAAGCAACAAAGGCATTATTCGAATCGATGATTATGATGGATTTAAAGTATGATGAGGCCTCATTGGTAGATGATACGCAGATAAAAACGGATGTCATTGGCATGGTGAGTTTTACCGGTAAATACCATGGGATTATTGCCCTGTTTTGCTCTAAATCGTTCGCTTTAAAGGTTGCTTCAACCATGCTTATGACAGAACTAACCGAATTTACGAGTGATGTAAAGGACGCGATTGGTGAAGTATCAAACATGATTGCAGGAAATGTAAAGACAAAACTGACGGCGCAATATGGTGAAATGTATCTCTCTATCCCAATTGTAATTGCTGGCGAGGGTTTATCGATTACCGCCGTGAATAATCACCCCGTTGTAGCCGAAACCACACTTTCGTGTTTTAGTAAAGATCCCTGGCTCATGACACCCTTTATTGCCAGTAATGAAAAGTTTAACATTGGCTTATTACTGAGAGAATCAAATAAATAGAAATTCATCAAAAATGGGAAATCCGATAACTAATAATTCATCTCCATCTAAGCTAGAGACAACCCTGGTAAGTACTTTCCCACGGCTTTGTACCGATTGCGCCAAAATAACAAATAAACAATTTTTCCTGACAAATCCTTCATTGCATAGTACAACTCTGAAATCTTTTATGAAGGATACCGTTACGGGTTATGTTATTGCAAAGCTAGCAATCGAAGAGTTTTACGAAGGAGAAATGTATTTAATCTTTTCCGAGAAGGAGGCCATCACGATTGGCAATCTTGTATTAACGCTTGATGAAGCTGCAATACGAGAAAGTGTGGCCAAGGGTGTTTTGGAAGGCGATTGTGCGGACGCATTTAAGGAATTTACAAATCAGGTCTGTGGTATGCTTGATAATGAATTGAGACCGAAACTACCAAAACCCATTCACCTGAAATTAACAAATACGTTTCACATAAACAGGGAAAATGCGAGCACCATGATCAGTGAGGATGTTTTGAATGAAGAGTGTCTTATTCTCACCGCTACCATGCGCATTATCGGATTTGATGAAGGTCAATTTCGTCTAAGCCTATCGAAACTAGCCGGTGAAGAGTTTTTTTCAGAAGTGATCGAAGATAATAATAAACAATTCAAAGGTACGATACTTGTCGTTGACGACTCTACTATCGATCAACGAATTGTGAAAAAACTTTTGAATAGTGAGTACAAAGTGCTCGTCACAGACAACTCAAATAAAGCACTCTCCATGCTGCAAAGAAACCATGTCGACCTCTTGTTGATTGATATTTTTATGCCCGGTGTCGACGGTATAACCCTCTGTGAACGGATTAAGAGAAATGCCATGTCTAATGCGATACCAATCATACTATGTTCCTCATCTCCGACCCAAGAGAATGTAATAAACGCCATTCGGGCAGGTGCGGTAGATTTTCTCGTGAAGCCATTTACCAGACAAAGACTCGTTGAAAGAATTACGAAACACTTAGCAAACAACAACGTACTTTTAAGTTGTTAAAAAATTAGTATTCAACCCGATAAAATCAATGGTTTCCCTAAAACTAGATTATTGGGAATACGAATAAGGAAGACAACATGAATTTTATGGATGATGTTGAAATAGTTAAAGAATTCCTTGTTGAGTCGAACGATCACATGGATGATATTGAATCCAGGATATTGGAATTGGAAAAGTATCCTGAAGACGTGGATATTATTAACTGCATATTCCGGCCAATACACAGCATGAAGGGCAGTGCTGGTTTTTTGGGCATGAAGGATATTGGCAAGGTAAGTCATGAGCTAGAAACCCTCCTGGACGAAGCAAGAAAGTCAAAAATAAAAATTACACCGAAAATTATTGAAATTCTGTATAAAGGTGTCGACATACTGAAAAAACAGAGAGAAGTTATCGCAAAAAAGATAGATAATAAAGATGCCCCGGTAGAGGTAATTGATTATCAACCCCTTTTAGCGGAAATCTCCGTAATTTTATGTCAAGATCAAAACTCAGTTCAACCAAAAGATACACAAGTAAATCCTTCAAAAGAAAAGCATATTGGTGAAATATTGCTGGAAACCGGCGATATCAGTAAAGATCAGCTCGAAAAAGCAGTGCACGAACAGGAACAGGCACGCGTGAAACGATTGGGTGAAATATTGGTTGAGAAAGGCATGACAACACCGGAGAAGGTAGAAAATGCCCTCACGGTTCAATCCGCGGCAGGCAAGCATTCATCTGAAACTGTTAAAGTAGATACACAAAAGCTGGATAACCTTGTTAACCTAGTTGGTGAACTGGTGATTGCCAACGCCCTTATCAGTGAGACATTGGGAAACAATAATAACGGGTTAAATAAAAATATCTCCCACCTGAATAAAATTGTCAAGGATATACAGGATCAGGTCATGTGCATGAGGATGGTGCCTCTGAAATCGACATTCCAGAAAATGGCCAGAGTGGTGCGGGATGTTTCCGCAAAAGTAGGCAAAAAGATGCGATTGGAAATTTCAGGAGAAGAAACGGAACTGGATAAGACCGTCATAGAAGAGATTGGCGACCCGCTCGTGCATATTATCAGAAACTCAATCGACCACGGAATTGAACCTTTGGAAGAGCGGATAGCAAAAGGGAAACCTGCAGAAGGTCTTGTGCAATTAAATGCTCTCCACCGGGGTGGTAACATCGTTATAGAAATCGAAGACGATGGTAAAGGTCTTTGCAAGGAGAAGATTTTGAAGAAGGCAATTGAAAGAGGATTGGTAGAGGAAGGTGCATTTATCCCTGATCAGCAAATCTACAACCTCATCTTTGCCGCAGGGTTTTCTACCGCAGAACAGGTAACCGACCTTTCAGGACGCGGTGTTGGAATGGATGTGGTAAAAAAGAATGTTGAGCGATTGCGGGGTAAAGTAGAGATTTCCACGGTGGAAGGAAAAGGCACCAAAATCTCCATCAGACTGCCTCTTACGCTGGCAATTATCGATGGTATGATTGTGCAGGTTGGTGCGGAAAAATATATCGTCCCCATGCTTTCCATCGAAGAATCCATTCGTCCAAAGAAGGAAGACATTTCCACTGTACAACAGCGTGGCGAACTGATTAACGTACGTGGTAATTTGCTGCCGATGGTACGGCTTCATAAATTATATAACGTTAAACCAAAAAAGACTGAACCGTGGGATGCCCTCATTATTATCGTGGAGGGAGAAGGGCAAAGGTGTGGGATTCTCGTTGACGATCTTCTTGGTCAGCAACAGATTGTCATCAAGAGTATGGGAGAGCAGTTCCGCAATATTCGCGGAATCTCCGGTAGTGCAATCCTGGGAGATGGCCGCATCGGACTTATCCTGGATGTGGGTGGTGTTATGAAAATGGCGTTAAATTAAAATAACTGGGAATAGCAGGAACATGGTACTCCGCATCCTCTCGATTAATATAGTTCTCATATTGAATTCGTATTTAAATCAGATGAAGATAATTGTGCTTTCATTCCCAATAGGGATGTATGGCAAATAAATAAAGTCTCTAGTGAATCACTCCTAAGTGGGATGTGATTTGAAACACTAAACACGGAAAGGAGTCTTATATGAATATGATTCTGGCATTGTTATTGGTTATCAGTTTTTTGTGGTCGACAGATGTTAATGCAAAGGCGGACTTTCGGCATCACCAACATCAGAAACATCACCACGGTAGAGGAGGTGGTGGTGGAGGTGGATGCAAGCCACCTATTGTACCGGAACCTATTGGAATTAGTATCTTTGCTGCCAGTGGGGTAACATATCTTGCAATAAGAATATTTAAAAAGAAAAGTAAAAAAACAAGCGTATAGTAAGGGCAGCCGAAGAGATCTTTGACATATAACGGATATTCATTTCTTAGTTTTGCTGTAGATAGACAGAATACTTAATCATCACGCTAGGGAATGATTTCAATGATTTTAAGAAGAGAAGAGATTTCATTGAGAGACGCAATTTACTCTTCTTTGTTGACGTGAAGGATAAGGGGAGGCAGATGAGACTTTTTCTTTAACTCAATTATCCCCTTTCCACCTATTTTACTCAGGGCAGGCAATAAGAAAGTGGTAGAGTTAAGAGTTTGGAATTCTGATATATAAATATATTTCATAATCATTTTCATGAGGGAGAAAATAATGGCAATCCAATGGACTGAAAATTTGGCTGTTGGCGTAGACATGATTGATAATCAGCATAAAGGAATATTTAGCAGGGTAAACAATCTGATGAGCGCAATGGCACAGGGTAAGGGAAAGGATGAAGTGGGCAAAGTAATAGCATTCTTGGCAGATTACGTCGTAAAGCATTTCAGCGCTGAAGAGGCGATTATGGCGAAGAACAACTACGATGGCCTTCCGTCACAAAAGACAGAGCATGCACAGTTTATAAAAGACTTTTCTTGCTTAAAAAAAGAATTTGAGACAACAGGCGTTACCACACATCTGGTAATCCAGGTGCAACAGAAGGTGTGTAATTGGCTGACGAATCATATCGGAAACGAGGATAAAAAAATCGGTGCGTTTTTGAAGATGAAGGTGTAATGTTTGTGCACCTTGTGCAGAGAAAGAGAAGTACATTTAAGTGAGCCTTCGTCAACTGTATTAATATAGAGCGACAAGCCTCGTCGATCTACAACGGCAACAATGAAGTATTTAACGCTATATTTCACAAAGGAAAGGGGCAAAACATGCAAGCAGTAATGAGAAAAGAGAAACAAACAAATGTCTCAGAGGTGCAGTCGCATAAAGGAAAATATCTGACTTTTGTATTGTGTGGCGAGGAGTATGGCATAGAGATATTAAAAGTACGGGAAATTATAGGCATTATGAATATAACACCTGTGCCTCAGACACCAGGCTACATGAGAGGAGTAATCAATCTCCGCGGAAAGGTGATTCCCGTGATCGATTTAAGATTAAAATTCGGATTACCAGAAGCGGAACATACAAAAGAAACCTGCATCATTGTTGTGGACGTAAAGAATAATCTCACGGGTGTTATTGCCGATGCAGTGTCAGAAGTGCTCGATATCAGCGGCGAGGATTTAGAACCGGCTCCGCGTCTTGGAAGTGGGGTCGATACGGAGATTTTCCTGGGGATGGCAAAAATAATGAACAAGGTTAAGATTCTCCTCAACATTAACAAGGTCCTGGGCGCTGAAGAGATTAGCATGGCTGAAGGCTTGGCCGGGACAAGCTAATTTTTGTATTTTAAATATAAAGACGTGACTTCATCGTAATTGTATACGTAACTATTTGGAGCATAATTCAGGGTTATTCGTCATGTTACCTTAGCAACACCCTGAAACAGTGGAAATTGGACTATTTGCTGTATCATGGTGTTGTATTAATTGTTATGTATTTACAGGCTGTCCGAGAATGCAAAATGTCAAAAATCCAGCCACAGATTTACAGGGACTTATGACTTGAAAAATCACATAAAAGTGAATTCTCGGACAGCCTGTTTATTGGTGACCTTATTTTAGAACCGTAAATTAGAAAAATAACGAATTTATAGTATCTTAAATTTTTGTTCAATGGCTATGAATCTCGTTGGACCCTGCACATTGGACGGGAGGATGTTAACATGTTTAAGAAGATGAAATTAATGTCTCGTTTTATAGTAACAATCGTTATTTCGATTGCGATTGCAATGGGTATTTTATCCTACTTCAACATGAAACGACAAAATGCACAGTTTTTGTCCGAGGTCGAGACACAAGCTACTATGGCAGCTCATGAATTGATGTGCGTTCGGAAGATAATTGCAGAGAAACAGACGGCAATTAATACAGATTCAAAGACAGGTAATGTCGACTTTAAGGGAGTAATTCCAGCTATTATTGGCCGTGAGGTATCCGGACTGTTTAGTGCTAGCACCCCTTTCAAGATGAAACAAACAAGTGTGAAATATAGAAATCCAAATAACAAACCTGATGAATGGGAAGTAAGACAGCTTCAAAGATTTGAGTCGAGTCCGGAATTAAAAGAAATTAAAGAAGTTGTAAAAATGGAAGACGGCTCAAAGGCTTTTCGGTGCATCATTCCGCTCAGGATAGATGAAGGGTGCTTAAAATGTCATGGAGACCCCTCAACAAGCCCTACAATGGATGGAAAAGACATCTCAGGCAAACCAATGGAAAATTACAAGCTTGGCGATATTCGCGGCGGTATCAGTGTGACCGCTCCCATGTCTACAATCGATCAGGCTATGATTTCCAACAGAAATTTTAATATTGCAGGCAGTGTAATATTTGTTCTTGTTATCGGAGGAATCGTATTTTTCATCGTGAGAAATATAATAAAGTTTCTTACACAGCTTGTTAAAAGTCTTAGCGAGGGAGCAGAACAAGTCGCTTCTGCATCAGTGCAAATATCATCTTCAAGCCAAATCCTGGCAGAAGGAGCCACAGAACAAGCATCCTCGCTTGAAGAGACATCTTCTGCTATAGAGCAAACTTCTTCTATGGCATCAAGAAACGCCGATAATGCAAAAGAAGCAAATCAGCTTGCCTTAAAATCACGCACATCGGCCGAAAACGGCGCTGCTGCAATGCAAGAAATGCAAGAGATTATGAAAGAATTAAATGAAGGAAATAACAAGATTCTGTCGATTATCAAGGCTATTGACGAAATAGCATTTCAGACAAATCTTCTGGCGTTGAATGCGGCAGTTGAGGCTGCCAGAGCTGGTGAACATGGGAAAGGATTTGCTGTGGTTGCACAAGAAGTACGACATCTTGCACAGAGATCCGCTGTCGCTGCAAAAGAAACTGCCGATCTCATTAATTCCAGAGTAGAATGTACGGAACATGCCGTCAAGGTAGCCGATAAACTCGGCACTGCATTAAAGGAAATTGGCGTAGAAACCAAGAAGGTTACAGACCTGGCCGGTGAGATCGCAGCCGGTTCGCAAGAGCAGGCAGATGGTACAAACCAATTGGCTAAAGCAACGACACAGATGGATCAAGTCACACAAGGCAATGCTGCTACAGCCGAAGAATTAGCAGCCACAAGTGAACAACTATCAGCGCAAGCAAAACAATTAGGAGACATGATAGGCGAACTTGCCAAAGAAATTGGAATAAAAGATAAAGGTTCGAATACTTCGGATATCACTGACTCATACGCTTCAGACGTTCATTCAGCATATAACGGGAAACCGTCTCATCTGAATAATTACAAGTCACGCAACGCTGCAAAAGTCGACAAAACAATTATGGGTGCATCAAAAAAGAACACAGAGGACAGCAAGGTCGTTGGGAAAAAAGCATACAACAGGATAAAAAAGGAGGAATTCATCCCGCTCGACGATGATTTCAAAGAATTTTAATTTAAGATGATAATCTAATTTCACCTTTGTAACTTGCACGAAAGATTGCGTTTGATTCACTTCCAGCATGATAATCGCCTTTTTCCAAAGATTGCAAATTAGAGGAGGAGGAAACAAACATAATGGACTATGTCAAGAATGCTATTACAGTCGGCGTTGGGGATCTAAAGATTACACAATCACCTACCATTTTAAAGACTCTGTTAGGTTCATGTATTGGAGTTGTGTTATATGACCCAATAAACATGATTGGTGGAATTCTGCACATAATGCTACCCCGGAAAAATGGGAGTGATTTAAAGATTACCAAATATGCCAATACAGGGTTGCCCTATTTTATCGATCAAATGATAACGCATGCGGGTGCAGCCCGGAGCACACTCTATGCAAAGATCTTTGGGGGGGCGAAGATGTTTGAACCTAATGGTTTGCTGAATATAGGCGAATCAAATGAATTAGAAGTGCGACGGATATTGAACGAAGAAAGAATTAGAATAGCGGCGTCGAGAACCGGTGGCAGAAAAGGATATAACATTTTATTCGATACTGAAACTGGCGATGTAACTTGCCGCATATTTGGAGAAGCAATCATGATCTATTAACATGGCATACATGGAATAAAGCAAAAATTAAAAATCAAAATGCAAAATGACAAATCAAAATATAAAGATGAGTTCAAAAGAAGAATTTATCGATTTGCTCTTGAAATAATCAGATTCCTTGATGAATTACCAAAAGGAAATACATGTGAAATCATTGGTAATCAGCTACTTCGGAGTGCTACCAGTATTGGGGCTAATATTATTGAAGCCGGTGCTGCCAGTTCAAGGAAAGACTACACCAATTTCTTTAACTATGCCCTAAAGTCTGCCAACGAAACCAAATATTGGTTGGCGATATTAAGAGATTCAGGAAAAGCTGATAAAGACAAAACCAATAAACTTTTGAAAGAAACAAGCGAGATAGCCAATATATTAGCTTCCAGTATACTTACTTTGAAAGGTAAGAGATAATTTTAACTTTAATATGTATTTTTAACCTTTTATCTTTGATTTTTTATTTCTTTAGATACGATGTATATTCGTAGTTTTATTTTTCTCGTAAGATCCACTTAGTTACAAAAGAATGAAAAATTAAATAAAATGGAAAGGTAATACAATGAATATTACGCAAGATCGTTTAAGGGTGTTGGAAATCATGTCAAGACTCAGTATTGATCGCGCATCCAGGGCATTATCAAAATCACTAAGAACGGGCGCAAGAATTTCTCTTTCAAAAGTATACATTGCAGACTTCAGTGAAACCACTGAAAAGATGAATGAAGACCAAAGAGAAATGATAAGTGTCATGGTCAACTTCAAGGGAAATGAAAGCTGTAAACTCTTATTCATGCTGCCGATGGAAGGATCATTAATCCTAACAGACCTCTTTCTCCGACAACCTGTGGGAACTTCGAAGACTTGCACAGTATTTACCGAAAGCGCCGTCCAGGAACTGGGAAACATCATTGCCAGCCACGTTAGTAATGCATTGGTTTCAGACTTTAATGCCACGTTAATACCACAACCGCCCCAGGTACATAATGACTATGCAGGGGTTATATTCACAAATCTTGTGCTGGAACAGGGTATGATAGATGACCAGCTCTTGCTCTTAGAGACGGTATTTACCATTAGTAATACGAAACTGGATTGTTATCTGTTTATAGTGCCAGAAATGACATCGTTTACCGAATTGATTGATTCTATAGGAGTAAAATCATGAAAAAGATATTAGTAGTAGATGATGCAAAAGTCATACGCATGATTATCTGCCATCTTTTAACGAAACATGGTTATGGGGTCGCAGGTGAGGCTGGCAATGGGAGAGAGGCATTAGAAAAATATAAAGAGTTGAGACCTGATGCCGTTACTATGGACATTGTTATGCCGAAAGTTGACGGAATTATGGGGCTAAAGGAGATTCTTGCCTTCGATAGACAGGCAAAGGTAGTCATGATTTCTGCCATTGACCAGAAAGGCGCATTGATGGAATCCATACGGCAGGGTGCAGTGGATTACGTGGTCAAACCTTTTGAAGATGACCGCCTTGTAACAGCAATAAACACCATATTTGATGAGGAACGAAAAGACGCTGTAGGCAGTAGACAGTAGACAAATAACAAGAATATTTTGCATTTTTAATAAAAAACATCTAAGGAAAGCAAGCATTGTCCGGTTAGGGAATTGCGAAAGAGCGTCCCTGTTGTTCTTTGAGATTGTGAATATCTGCCTGGTGGCAGACAGGAGTTGATAGACCAGAGTCAAGATTGCGGGCTTCATTTTGAATTTTGATGAGTAACTCTCTGACCCTTTTAATACTCACCTTCTCCTTATGGTGGTTGTAACAATAAATTGCAAGAAGCAGATAGGTGATAAGACCACCGAGTATTT
>WBZR01000193.1_pt1 | contig 105629 bp, 115 predicted proteins | sample 5204231 | NCBI WGS metagenome assembly WBZR01 (sample SAMN12412403, study PRJNA552823) | activated sludge metagenome | isolation source: activated sludge from anammox sidestream of wastewater treatment plant... | place: USA: Virginia | collected 2017-08
TCAGGTGGCTCGATCAACAGGAAAATCTCAGTTCACCTATTGTCCCACTGCAAGCCGCTCTCGGCCGGGAAAATCAGTTTCAACTGTTAACGAATACATAGCCTAAAAAAATCCAGTCCCGCGTGAAAAAAAACAACAGACAAAACAGCAATACCTCGTAACAGCTGAATATCTCTTCTCATAAACGATGTAAGCTTAAACTGTTGACAGTATCAGGTAATTTGCCATCTTTATAGTTTCAGGGCACACTGAAATCAGAAGTGCTGGTCGGCCTTCCGGCCGACATCGCCACCAGAACCCTCCACCTCCACCCCGGCTGGCTTACCAGTGGCCACTACGGAATCATTCAGGTGTTTACTGGCTGAAGGAACCACTATCATCAGGACAAGCAGCCATGAAAAAAACATCAGCGCTGCTGTAATACCTCGCTTGAACTCCCATACACCTGACTTCCTGAAATCATCACCAGACAGTTGTTTGAAAGAAGGCTCACTGAAATCTGATTCAGGTACCCGTTTATCTTCAGCCCCGGCTTCGATCAGAAAATCTGCAGATTTACCTTTCAGAACGAGCTTTATTGCTTCATTCTGCATACGCTGGTAGCGGTTACGCTCCGTGACGAGACTGTTGTAATTCTTCTTGCAGAATTTATAGAGGTATAAATACCAAAGCCACACATAAATGCCCCCCATCAGGGACAGTATGACAACGGGGCCAAGGATGCCTCCCATGGCGACAGCCGCCTGCTTCATTTTGTCTGCATTGGCCAGGCTCACCATTGCGACACCCGCAACGAATGTCCAGAGGCTGAACGTAATTCTCCACTCAACCGTTTGCAGAATTTCCACACGCTTGAGATGAAGTTCCGCGATCTTCAGAAAAAAATCTTCCCGGTCCATATCATGCCCAAAAAGTAAACTGTCGCCAGTTTACCGGATATGCCGGGAATTTACTGAAACCGGGCGATTGACAGAAATCAAATAAGATTGAACAGCGACAATCCTGATACGCGGGTAAAGGTTTTCTGTGCCGCTTCGAGCAGTGCCTGCTGGCGTGTCATGTCGGATATGGCCTGTGCAAAATCCAGATCCTGCAGACGTGAGAGCGATTGCTGGTACTGAATCGCCGTATCCTCACCGATCTGCTGCAGCGCATCGACTTCCTGCAGCCTTGATCCGACCGCTGCCCGTTTAGCCAGCACATTATCCAGCGCAATATCGAGATCCTGCAAAGCGGTACTCACTGCACCACCCAGAGCAGCACCACCGGGGGTTTCCAGTTCATCAATAAAATCCTCGATAGTCTGAAATAGACTCAAGCCCCCTGGCTCAAAAATGGCATCACCCGTTTCACTGACCGGCAGCTGTCGTGAACTGGAAACCTGTATCAGCCGCTGCTCCTGATCCCCCTTGTATTCCACGCCATTAGCCGTTTGTTCGAACGGTCTGGTGTTTCCCTTAAAACCGGAGAACAGATAATTCCCCTGCTCATCCTTGGTATTTGCCAGTCCCAATAATTCATCGAAATGACCACGCAGCTCAACAGCCATCATCTTCCGTTCACTGTCGGAAAATGCCGGGTTACCGGCAGCCACCGCCATGGTGCGTACACTCTGGATCAGATTGGAAACGCTGCCGAGCGTGCTGTCAACCTGCTGGAGACTGTCGGCCGCCCGATAGCGATTGTCAGCATATTGCGTGTTCAATGAAAGCGACTGCGCCAGTTCATGGGCACGCGCCGCGCCGATCGGATCATCCGAAGGCGTCATGATGCGTTTTCCGGTAGAAAGGTGCTGCTGCAGTCTGAATAGCGAATCCTGTTGCTGCAGCATGGATCGGGTGCCCTGGTCGTACAATGTGCTGGTGCTTACGCGCATGATAAATTCCTTTTTCTGTCAAGAAAGATCAGATTCTGAGCAGTGAATCGAACAGTGAATTACCAATTTCGATCACTTTGCTGGATGCCTGGAACATTTGCTGGTAACGCAACAGATTGGCTGCTTCTTCCTCCAGATTGACACCGGACAATGACTGTAATGCCTGATCTGTCTGATTGAGCATACTTTCCTGCGCCTTGCTGGTCACTTCCAGCTCACGCGTTTTGTTACCTACCTGACTGACCAGCCTGGCATAAGCAGACTGATAAGACGTTCCATCTGGCAAAATATTTTCCGTCTGCAGCCCAGCCAGCTTCAATGCGTTGATGTTATTCGTCACACCACCATCATTATTGTCTGCCGCGGCAATCTTAGCAGGATCACTGATTGCCACCCTGATGTTTCGGGCAGCTTGGGACGGGTCAGATGGATCCGTTCCCTCAAAAAAATTTGAACCCGCCACACTCTGCAGATCAAATCCTGCCTGATGCTGGGTATTGAACGTATCGGCAATTCCCCATGCAAGCTGGTCAAAACTGTTTTGCACGGAATCCAGTGTTTCACTGCGGAACGCCAGCAGCCCACCCAGGCTGCCTCCCTGTAACTGGTGTTCTGGCAGTACGATTTCTCCACCTTGCTGATCCATCGCCACCACCAGACGCTGTGGATCACTCGATGAAGGCACCGCCTTAAGTGTCATGGCGCTTGAACCCACCACCAGTGACTGACCATTGCCGATGAATACGTTGTAATGGCCATTATTCTGACGCACGACATCGACATTGATGATCCGGCTAAGATCGCGCACCAGTGCATCGCGCTGATCAAGCAGATCATTGGCCGGTTGCCCGTTGGCGGAGCTTTCCACTGCCTGGATATTCATATTCAACCCGGCAATCTGTTGTGCGAGTGAATTGATTTCAGTCACGCTGCTGGTAATCTGGCTGTTCACGCCTTCCCGCATTTCCGATAAACGCTGATCCATCTGCTGAAACCGGGAAACCAGCGCCTCAGCATTGCTCAACACTGCCTGGCGGGAAGGGATTGAAGTCGGGTTGGAGGCCATATCCTGTACTGCATTGAAAAAGTTATGCAGCACCGGTGTCAACCCGGAAGTCGTATCGGCCAGCAGGTTGTCGATTTGTTTGATCTCGTTGTAGTGGCTGTCCAACTGACTGCTCTGCGTCTGGGCCTGCAAAGACTGATTGACCAGATACTGGCTGTAGATACGCTGCACAGTGGAAACCTGCACACCACGGCCAATAAATCCATTACCGTGTGCCAAGGGTGTATTGGTACTCTGAATGGCCTGCTGACGGTTATAACCGGGGGTCGTTGCATTGCTGATATTGTGGCTGGTGGTCAGCAAGGCAACCTGAGCAGCCTGCAGCCCTGAAACACCCACACTCATAATACTGTTTGCCATCGTTTATCCTCGATTTTCGTGAATCATTTTTATTTGTTTACGGCAAAATTCTGAGGGAATTGAGGTAATTATCACCACCACCCGGGCAATTCCGCTTAATCCATCGTCATTACAGCACCACGGAATGCCGCATACCGACATGGCCTGCAGAAAATATTTAGTCTCTCCCGCCTTCAGTTCCGCTATATGCTTAACGCATCACTGTTGATGATCTTCAGCAGCTTTTCCGCATAAGAAGGATCAGTTGCATAACCGGCCTGCTGCAATCCCCAGGCAAAAGCAGTGGCACTGCGGCTTCTCAGCACGGCTGCGTAACGAGGATTGTTCTGCAGTAATTTTGCATAATCACGAAAAGCATCTTCATACGAATCGTAAGTCCTGAATTTTTCCCTGAGCTTTTGTGGTTTACCGTCCACGTATTCGGTGGTTACCGTTTCCACCACTCCTCCGCGCCAGTTCCCGCTCGCCTTGATACCAAACAGATTGAAACTCGGCTGATTATCCGCCCGGCGAATCTGATGTCTGCCCCAACCGGTTTCCAATGCAGCCTGCGCAATCATGAAGTGCTCAGGAATCCCGGTCTCACGCGCTACCTTACGTGCATGCGGCAACACATCCCGGACAAATTCCCTGGGATGAGCGGCGACTGACTCAGCAGAACCGATCCCTCCTGAGCTGGAAGCAATTCCCACTCTGCCTGCCGGCATTGTCGGTGAAACAGTAGAAAAGCTGGGTTTGACGGAAGACCGGTTGAGATTCGACCAGAGCTGAGAAGGCAAATCCTTTGTTTGCCCCGGCGCCAGTGAAACCAGCGGCTCCCCACTCTTTCCGGTAATGGTCGTCAATAATGATTCCGCCTGATCGATAGCGTTGCCCGGCGATTGTTCCTCACCCATCGTTTTCGACAGTTGCTGCACGAGCACATCAGCCAGACCGATGCCCTTCTCGGAAAGATTCTGTACCAGTTGCTGGTCGAGCATCTGCGTATAGAAACGCGACTGATCACTATCAAACAATCCGCCTTTGGGAGTTGCCTCGCGCATGCTCTTGACCATCATGTTGAGAAACAGCGCCTCAAACTGTTTCGCTGTTTGTTTCAATGCTTCCTGCGGGTCATGCCTGGCTCGGGTACGTAATTGATCGACTGCCTGTGCATCGATGGCCAGTTGACCGGAAAGATCGGGTGAATTGATCATATAACTGTCACCATCAGAGGATTATCAAAGACACCTCTAAAAATCCGGTTATGCAGGATGAAGCGCAAGGCGCACGGAGCGCAACAACGAGACATATCAAACAGATAGGCGAGGCAGCGAGCACCACGCAATGCCGAGATTCGCCTGAAAAACCAATTCTTAGAAGTGTCCATCAGATGATTTCCAGTTCCGCCCGTAAAGATCCGGATGCCTTGAGTGCCTGCAGAATTGCCAGCAGATCCTGCGGTGTGGCGCCAATGGCATTGAGCGCTTTCACCACATCAGCCAGACTGGCCGATCCCGGCAACAGCATCAGATTGCCTTCTTCCGAACGCACCTCTATCTGCGACTGCGGCACCACAACCGTTTCTCCACGTTGTGCAAACGGTCCCGGCTGGCTGACGATCGGCTGGGTATTGATGATCACTGAAAGATTGCCGTGTGCCACTGCGCTGGATTCAAGGGTCACCATCTGATTCATGACAACCGAACCCGTGCGGGCATTAATGATGACCTTGGCTATACCCTGCGCCGGGATGACATCAAGATCTTCGATCTGTGAAATAAACGTAACGCGCTGATTGTTGTTCAAGGGTGCCCGCAGCTGAATGACACGCCCATCCAGCGCCGTAGCGGTACCATACGAAAAGCGGCTGTTAATTGTATCGACGATACGCCGTGCGGTCGTGAAATCAGTGTCGCGCAACTCCAGATTGATGTACTCCCCCTGGCCCAGCACAGTCGGTACGGCACGTTCCACAATGGCACCGGCACTGATCCGCCCTGCTCCCAGATGATTGATCTGCACACTGCTGCCCGCTGAACTGGCGCCTGCTCCGCCAATCACCAGGCTGCCCTGAGCCACGGCATAAACCTGATTATCGATCCCTTTCAAGGGCGTCATCAACAAGGTTCCGCCACGCAGACTCTTGGCATTTCCCATGGATGAAACGGTCACGTCGATCTGCTGTCCTGGTTTGGCAAAAGCCGGCAGCGTTGCCGTCACCATCACCGATGCCACGTTACGCAACTGCAGGTTGGTACCAGGCGGCAAGTTCACACCCAATTGGCCAAGCATGCTGAGAATACTCTGTACGGTAAACGGTGTTTGCTGGGTCTGGTCACCCGTGCCATCCAGGCCCACCACCAGACCGTAACCGATCAACTGGTTGGCACGTACCCCCTGGATATTGGCCAGATCCTTGATACGTTCAGCAGAAACCGGGTGAGAAACGATCAGGCAGACCGATAACCCGAAACTCAGGATCCATTTGGATAATGTCATGATGATATGTTCCCGTTATGCTCAAAAGGGCGAAATCGACAAAAAGAAGCGTGACAGCCAGCCCATGGTTTGCACTTCATCCAGATAACCGTTGCCCCGGTATTCGATACGCGCATCGGCCACCTGTATCGACGACACAGTGTTATTGATGATGTTGATCGGGTTGATCACCCCGGAAAGCCGGATGAATTCATGCCCCTGATTGATGCCGATCTGCTTTTCTCCACTGACCAGCAGATTGCCGTTAGGCAGAATGTCCAACACCGTAACAGCGATCGTGCCGGTAAAGTTGTTATTACTGGAGCTCTCCCCCTTGCCATCAAACTTGTTGCTTGAGGTGGCTTCCAGATCGAGATCCTGAAAAATCGACTTGAACGGCAAGCCAAGAAATGACGGTACCGAAAGCCCGATCTCACCTGCACGCTGGGCGTTGCTGCCGGTTTTCTTACTTGCATTGGTCTTTTCGTTGAGCGCAACGATGATGGTATCGCCGATACTGCGGGCGCGCCGATCCTCGAACAAAGGGATATAACGTCCTCTTCCCTGGTAGTCGAACACTGCCTGATAAATCCCTCCGCTGGTCTGGCTCGGAGGAATGACCGGCAGATCGGGCGGCCGCACCGACATTGGCTGCTGTACTTTCGGCGTGGGTGTTATCGCACAACCGGAAACCACACAGACCATGACGATAAGCACGGGTAACACCAGATGACCACGATTTCTCATAAACGATTCCATGACACCTGAACACTGTCCATCCACAAACTCAGGCGCTGCACGATCCGGTGAAAACACCGAAAAGCCTGAGTCTCCCATTGATATATCCGATCGATAAAATCTGACATCAGATGGATCAAAGCTGAGTCAACCGGGCCAGCATCTGATCGGAAGTCGAGATCGATCTGGAGTTGATTTCATACGCACGCTGCGTCTGAATCATCTCGACCAGTTCTTCCACTACATTCACGTTGGAAGTTTCCACGAATCCCTGATTCAGCAGCCCGATGCCGTTGGTCCCTGGAATACCGGGATTGGGCACGCCACTGCTCATGGTTTCAAGATAGAGATTCTCGCCGAAACGTTGCAACCCGGCAGGGTTGATGAAGGTAGTCAGCTGAATGTTGCCCACCGGCACCGGTGAAGCCGAGCCCGGCGTCAGGACGGACACCGTGCCATCCCGCCCGATCGTGATATTCAGTGTGTTCGGCGGAATGGTAATGGACGGTTGCAGCGGAAAACCGCTCGCAGTCACCATTTGACCATCCTGATCGGACTGGAATGCGCCATCGCGGGTATAAGCCAGCGTGCCGTCGGGCAGCAGGATCTGGAAAAATCCCTCTCCCTGAATCGCCACATCACGCGTATTGCCGGTCTGCTGCAGATTCCCCTGCAAAAAGATATTTTCGGTTGCCACCGGACGCACCCCGGTTCCTAACTGCAGGCCGGAAGGCAGGCGAGTCCGTTCGGATGACTGGGCACCCGGCTGGCGGATGGTCTGATACAGCAGATCCTCGAATACCGGGCGCATCCGTTTGAAGCCGTTGGTACTGATATTGGCCAGATTGTTTGCAATTACATCCATTTTGGTCTGCTGGGCATCCAGACCCGTTTTCGATATCCACAATGAGCGAACCATATCGTTATCCTTTCAGCGTAATTAAAAATTTACCAGCAATGTCACGACATCCCGGCATCTACCCGTATCAGCCCCTCAGTGTCATGATTTCACCTGCCTGCTGGGCATTCTGCTGGGCATTTTCGAGCATCTTCATTTGCATATCGAACTGCCGCGCAAGGGTGATCATCTTCACCATTTCGCTGATTACATTGACATTACTGCTTTCAAGCGCACCATCGATCAGGGCCACTTTTTCACTGACAGGAGCCTGACCTCCCTCTTTCAGCCGGAACAGGCCATCCTCTCCCCGAACAAGCTGCTCTGCCGGCGGATCGACCAGCTTGATCCGTCCGACGATCGAAACGGCGGTCATTCTCGAATCTGACGGCAGCACTGAAACACTGCCATCCTTACCAATCGCGATGCGACTATCGGGTGGAATGGTAATGGGACCGGATTCTCCCTTGATGTTGAAGCCCTGTTGCGTCTGGAGAATGCCATTGGCGTCCATTTTGAGATTGCCGTGCCGGGTATAGGCTTCTTCCCCATTTTCAAGCTGTACCGCAATCCAGCCGGAACCCTGCACCGCCACATCCAGAGGGCGGTTGGTCTGCTGGATCGCACCCGGCGTGAAATCCGCACCCGTCGTCGAATCCAGCACGAATGCCCGGGTGGGCAGTGATTCCCCATAAACGGGCACTGCCCGAAAAGCATCAGTCTGTGCGCGAAAGCCTGTGGTTGAGGCATTGGCCAGATTATGGGAAACCGTTGCCTGCTGAGTCATCGTGTGCAATGCACCGGTCATCGCGGTGTAAATCAGTCTGTCCATTTCAGGTACTCACTGAATTAGAGTTAAACGGAAAATTCATCAGATATTCATGATGGATTGCATCACCGCATCCTGTGTCTCAATGGTCTTGGCATTGGCCTGATAAACGCGCTGCGTCATGATCAGGCTGACCAGCTCAGTCGTCAGATCGACATTGGATTCTTCCACTGCGGAAGATTGCAGTGAACCCAGAACACCCGTTTCTGGCGCCCCCACCAGCGGCAATCCGGATTCAGCTGTCTCACCCCATTGGTTGTTTCCCAGCGGCTTGAGGCCATTGGGATTGGAAAAACCTGCCAATGCAAGCTGCCCGACTGTGCGCGTGACATTATTGGTGTAACTGGCTCTGACCTCACCATTATCAGAAATGCTGTACCCGGCCAGGCGACCCGAAGCAAACCCATCCTGGTTCATCATGTTGACACCAAACTTGCTGCCAAACTGGGTGGAACGAGTCAGATCCAGTGAAAATTCAAGTGGCGGGACTGTTGCCCATTGGGATAAACCTAATTGACTGAATTCCACTTTGACAGTAGTCAGTGCGGTCGGTGGCACCATAATTCCATTGGAATCAAAAGTAAGGGAAGTTGGCCCTGTCAATGTCACTCCGAGTGGTAACCCGAAATCTGGTGATGTAGTATCGGTATCAACAGCCCCATCCACGCTAGCGAATACCTTCCAGTCCGAAGTCCCCGGAGTTACTGGGTTCGTTTTCTGAAAATACAGATTCAATATATGAGAATTACCGAGATGATCGAATATCTCTCCCGAAGTGGAGTGGGTATAAGTCAATGGATTGGTTGCATCAAAAGTAACAGGTGAAGCCGGCACCTCTGTCCGCGCATCCAGATTGACCCCTGTCATGAAACTGGTAGTGGGCTTCGGCGTCATGTCTGCCGTAGGTAGCCGCAGATTGACCGGAACATTGGGAATGATTGTGCCAGCCGCATCCGCCCCGAAACCGGTGACGTTGTAATTGCTCGCATTGACCAGAAACCCGTCCTTATCCAGATGAAACTGGCCGTTACGGGTAAAACTGATCGAGCCGTTGTTATCCATCCGAAAAAAACCATTGCCGGTAATCGCGACATCCAGCGGGTTATTGGTGGGCGTCACATTCCCCTGGTTAAACTCCTGCGCGACGGCTGCCAGCTGAGTACCAATCCCGATCTGATTCCTGCCTCCCCCCAGCGCATTGGCGTAAACATCAGCAAACTGCGCTTGTGATTGCTTGAATCCAACCGTGTTGGCATTGGCGATATTGTTACCGGTCACATCCAGCTTGGCTGAAGCTGCTCTCAATCCACTCAATCCGTGTTGAAAACCCATGATTTACTCTCCTACTCAAAATATTTTCTTAACATCGTCCATGCCGACATACCCCAGCCGGCCCACTTCCAGCAAAGCACCCTCCTTGCCGGCCGATGCGCTGCTGACTGAACCGAACGCTAGGGCCGAGGAAGATACTTCCTTGTCAGCGCGTATCGCCTTCAGTGCGAAGCTGTACTGTCCATCCGCCGCTGCGTTCCCGTTATTGGCCATACCATCCCAGACGAAGGTGCCTACACCTGCAGCCTGTGCGCCAAGATCGATTTCACGTACCGTAATACCGGCACTGTCCTTGACGGTGACGGTAAGCTTGTCCACCGGCTCAGCCAGCTCAAACCCGCCTATAGCCGCCTGGTTTTCCAGTTGCATGTCGGCTCCCGGAACCAGAACACCACGGCCGATCATAGTGGCTGCTTCAAACGAACGCCGTGCATCGGAATCCGATACCAGCTTTTCCAGCGTGCTATTGAGTTTGTCGATGCCGCTCACGGTGCTGATCTGCGCCATCTGACTGGTCACTTCCGCGTTATCCATTGGTTTGAGCGGATCCTGATTCTGCATTTGTGCTACCAGCAGTTTGAGGAATCGATCCTGCATATCCTCATCACCCTTGCGGACAGCATTGATACTGCCGCTATTCGAAGCCAGCAGTTCGGATACGCTGGAGCTGCTCTGCACCTGACTCATATTCATTCCTCCTTATTGACCGATTGTTAACGCTTTCTGCAGCAGTGTTTTGGTCACGTTCATCATATCGACACTGTTCTGATAGGAGCGCGAAGCCGACATCATGTTGACCATTTCATCCACCACGTTGACATTGGGCAAAGTGACGTACCCCTTTTCATTCGCCATCGGATGCTTCGGGTCGTACACCACCCGCATGGGAGAAGGGTCGTTCACCACACCTGCCACTTTCACTCCCTTCGCCTTATCTGCCGTGACATCGATCGTGCGAAACACCACCTGACGGGAACGATAGGCTTCTCCGGTCGAACTGGTAGCACTGTCTGCATTGGCAAGATTGCTGGCCACGACGTTCAGCCGCTGCGACTGGGCTGCCATGGATGAACCGGCTACATTGAATACGCTGAATAGGGACATGGCTGTTAATTTCCTTCTTTGATGGCTGATAACAGGGTGCGGAACTGACCGCTAATGAATGTCAGTCCGGCGTCATAGCGCATGGCGTTATCCATAAACTGCATCCGTTCGGTGTCCATATCGACGGTATTACCATCGATACTGGGTTGCTGCGGCACACGGTACTGCTTTGGTACGGAGGTGATCGACCTGAAATCTGCCATACCGATATGTCCGGGTGCTGTAGTCGCCAGAGAGGAATGTTGTACCCGCTGCGGCGATTGAACGTTTTGCATCGCTTTGGCAAAATCGAAATCTCTTGCCTTGAAACCCGGGGTATCGGCGTTGGCGATATTTCCTGATAACAGTTCCTGTCTGGCAGCCCGCAACCCGAGTGCCTTCTGATTGAAACCAAGCAGATTTTCCAGTTTATTGATCATGCTTTCCTCCTGCAAAGTAGTCACCAATACATTAAGCAGGAAGCGTGCCAGGCTTGGCCAATCGCCTCTTCTCAGTCAATAAATCGAACTGACATGGGATCACCCTTCAATTTCCAGGTTAGCCGGAACATAGCGGCGATACCATGCGAAACAAGCGGCAAAAATTGCCGCTGGCGGCAAAAATTGCCCGTAACCAGTCCTCTGGTATCAACCTTGTCCATCATGAAAATAAAATTTTTACTGATCGTTCTCGTGTATGCCCTGACCCCGATGGCGGCAACCGCCAGCGAAGATTCATCCGCATCGACGATACTCGAGGTCGTAAACGACTTTGTGCGCAATGAAACCCGCCATCTGCCCGGTAAAGTCATCATCAAATCGAACAGACCGGATACACGCCAGACACCGCGCTCATGCCGCCAGCCCCAGCCGTTTCTGCCGACGGGAGGACGGGTATGGGGAAAGTTCTCAGTGGGGGTACGCTGTCAGGATGAAGCCAGCTGGACACTGTATGTTCCGGTTGAAATCGAAGTGATTACCCGTGTCGTGCATGCTGCACAGCCGGTCAGTATGGGAAAACAGCTGGAGGCTCAGGACATCGTTAGTAAAGAAGCAGATCTCGTGCGTATTCCCGGAGAAGTAGCCACCGATCCCGATCAGGCCATCGGCAAGGTCGCAACCACCTTTCTCGCTTCCGGACAACCCATCCGCATGCACCAGTTACGTGCGCCGCACATCATCTCACGCGGACAAAAAGTACGACTGACTGCAATCGGAACGGGATTTTCTGTCAGCACAGAAGGAAAAGCACTTTCCGCCGCGGCTGAGGGAGAAGTGGTGCAAGTACGCAACCCCACCGGACGCATCATCAGTGGAATAGCCCGAACGGGAGGCGTGGTGGAGATAAAGCAGTAAGCTCATACCTGTGCAGATCTTCAGCGATGCCAGAGAGTTTGCACAACATATCTCGACTTTTAGCTCCGGCATTAAGCAGATCAACCGTGCACTGCACCGTTGGGTGGCTCAGACTCACCATCCCAACGATCTTGATCATCATGAGCTTTTCAGGTACAGCCGAGCCACTTGCTTGTGCTGCTTATGAAGCTGGTCGAGCGTTTAGGTTTTTGAGCTTTTTCACATCAGCGAACAGGTCGCAAAGACATCAGAAAATTCAAATACTCTATGTTTATTCCCTATCCTTCGCTGTCAAGGAGCCTAAGAAAGCTTTGACATCTCTAACAAATCCCTTGCCAACGCCCCGGCCAAGCTGATGTTCTGCCATTTCTCGAATGGCTTCATCCAGTGTTTCAACAGATCCATCGTGGAAATAAGGACCTGTTTTAGTAACATTTCTAAGGCTGGGTACTTTAAATACTTTCTTGTCAGTTTCAAGTCCTGTGACTTCGTACCGCCCTAAATCATCTGTTTCATAAGGTTTGACAATACCTAATTTCCTGAATGAATTCCCTCCGATTGCAATACCATTGTGGCAAGTAACACAACCCATATGGATGAATTTTTTCAATCCTCTTTTTTCATTTTCTGTCAGTGCATTTTCATCACCCTTGAGAAAGTCATCGAACCGGGAGGGTGTTAGCAGCGTACGCTCAAAAGCACCAATTGCTTTACCTACATTTTTGTACTGGAACGGGTCTTTTTCATCTTTAAAGGCTTGTGGAAAAAGATCCTGATATTCATCAATTTTCTTCAATTTTCTGATAACGGCTGATTCACTGGGCATACCCATCTCAACCGGGTTCAGGATGGGCCCCAGTACCTGCTCTTCCACATCCTTGGCTCGCCCATCCCAGAACTGTGCAATATGAAGTGCTGCATTGAGGGTGGTTGGAGAATTCCTGTCACCGCGTTTTCCTTCATGGCCTGGTGACGTTGGTTCATTATCCACACCAAACTTATTGAGCTGATGGCAGGAGTTGCAAGAAATTTTGTCGTTGACTGAAAGTCGCGGATCCATATAAAGCATACGGCCGAGCCTGATCAACGTTTCGTTCTTTTTCTCGTCGATAATCGAGGCAGGCAGGGGCTCAAAAAACTGCTTGAGTGTAACTGCATCCAGATTATGGCTACCGTGATGCATACCGCCATGGTGATCCCCACCGTGCATTTTGCCTTTATGGCTCTCGGCGTATACATGCGTACTTAGAACAAGCGCCAGTAACAAGATTAGTTTCATATAGCCTCCATTAGATATAAGTCGCCAGGATCTCAGCGTCATTATTGAATAAATAAGTGGACGAACTTATGTTCTCAAGGAAAACCGCCAGAAACGGTGATCATCGCTCTTATTCAATCTGTTTCCGAGAATGACATCGCCATTATATGCTCAGGATGCATATTATTTATGCTTCATAAAATGATCATTTGGCAATCGTGATAGGTAGACCAAGAGATTTTGCATCAGTGACTGTCATACGAAATAAAATGTAGAGCAACTGGAAAGCATTCATATTCCAGTGAGCATTTGGCCCCGTCGTATTGACTGCATAAAAATGACCATGTGTGTATGCTGACAGCACGTTTTTGGGAGGTCGCGTGTCTGAGACGATGAATTCCAGGATATTGGGTGGATTTTCATCTTTATAAACGGGTGGCGTGCGCGGATCTTTCTCGACATGATATTCCGGTTCTTCCCCGAGTGAATGACTGAGGAAATTAAGGATCGAATGAAAACTCCTCAAACGGAAAAAACCCTTAATTGGCCACTCTCCTCCCGGATATCCCGGACGGATATCAAAAGCAACATCATTTTCAACCCATGGATTGGTTAAATCATATAAATCTGTGCGATCTTCACAACATAGTGTATTGGGGTCATAGTTAGTGATAAGTATTGGCCCCAATGTTTGTTTGCTCAGGGTATAGGTTTCATCTTCCCGGTTGTACCGGACAGCAAATTCTTTTTCCAGAGATTTAAAGCCTTCTGCTAAAACAACATCGGCAGGAACTGTCCAGCTATGATCGAATGTCAACGGCTCAGCATAAAGCTGTTTCTGATCCTGAATAGCCGAGAGGTGAAGCACTACACGACGAAACATCTCATAACCAGATCGATCCAGTGGACTGTTATGGTAGGTCATTTGATGCAAATGCCTTTGTTGCCGGAGGCGAAGACGATACTCTTGCTCCTCGGTGTGTTTAATGGCAAAGCGATGGCGATTCTTTTCTTTATTAGCTGTATCCGGAGAATTGTGATTATCCACTTGCCGCTCTGTCTCACGATAGAAGCGGCGGCGGTGATCCTGTTGGCTCCCGGTATCCTCTGGAACAGAGCGAGAAGAGATGGGCTGCTTGTGATGCTGCAGCCGGACTTCCTGAGCCATCATCCGCAGCATCATATCTACATCAAAGTGCTGGCGAAGTAACAGCGTAAGCTTGTGCTGGCTAAACGGCGTAAGAAGTCGTTGCGTAAACTCATCGCTTGCGATTGGGTTTATGCTAAAAGTAGGGTTTTCAGAAACACTGCCTCCAAATATGGGTGCCAACATGCCACCCTTGTCCCCCGTGAGTGCAGGGGTCGCTCCCGCATTTGCACTGAAATTGAAAGTAGCGGCAATCGTCGAAACCCGGGTGAAATGTAGATGCTGATGATGCTGTGCTCGGGCAATGTTCACGAGCAGCTGTTTGGCACTTGCATTGATAACCGCCTCATCGTAAGTCATTACCGCGTGGTTGAGTGTAATGGGCGACAGACAACCGGGAAGTGCAAGAAACAGGGCATACAATGGTAAGCGGCATGTTAATTGTTTCATGGGTAGTATTTGCAAACATCAGAAATGATGTGGAGTCGAAATCTTTCAAAGAACGCAGAATAATTGATTGATCTTAATTGCGTTTTAAGAACTTGCTCAAAGTGTTCTATTCGTCGAGGACTGGTCTTTCTGCGCGCACTTCCCAGCAAAGGCTTGATAGTCTCGAATTGTTCGCGACTGGTGTCGACTTGACCAGAACACCCGGGTAGCTTTTTCTCATCTCTTCAGTCTCTCATACTCCCGGAGACTTCGAACAGGCTCTTGGGAATGGGATTTTTAATCCAGCGCGTCATGTTGGCTATTTGAGCCTTGATATAGGTGTGTTCGTAATAGTATAACCGCTCCATCAGGCAAGACAGGTACAATGAAAAATATTGCATTTCCTGTTTTGAGAAATAAGGAGGCCAATATGACGATAAATAATGATCCGATGCGTGATGCAATCGTCGATACGGCAGTGGAGCTGGCTGCCCGCACATCCTGGGAAGCGGTGCGGTTGTACGATATAGCAGTCGAGCTGGCTGTTTCCCTGGATGAAATCCGAGCGTATTTCCGTGAAAAAGATGAGCTGATCGATGCCTGGTTTGACCGCGCTGACAGTCGTATGCTGCAGGAAGCCGAATCTCCCGGTTTTCTCGATCTGGCTGCGCCTGAGCGTATCCATCATCTCATCATGACCTTGCTGGATGCGCTGGCAGTACAACGCAAGGTAACCCGGCAGATGATCATGTCCAAACTGGAATTCGGGCATGTTCACATTCAGGTACCTGCTGTCATGCGTGTCAGCCGCACCGTGCAGTGGGTACGTGAAGCGGCACAGCGTGATGCCACATTCATGCGGCGGGCACTGGAGGAAAGCGCGCTGACGACCATTTATCTGATGACTTTCTTTTTCTGGATGCGGGATGCGTCAGAAAACTCGCGCCATACCCGCCAGTTTCTCAAGAGCCATTTGACCATGGCTGCCTGGTTGGGTCAGAAGATGTATGGCAGAGATCCCGAAAAGGATGCAGTACCGGGCAGACGGCAAATCCCACTGCAATTTGATTAAACCTGGAAACTGCAGTCTCGGTCGCACCCGAGTGTGCGCCTGACGCAGGAGAGAAAGATGGATCCTGTGACACATACGCTGAGCGGTGCGTTGCTGATGAGAGCCGTTACCTCTTCGCATACTCAGCATGCTCAGCAATTGCCGCTGCGGGAGCGCATCATTGCCGGAAGTTTGGCAGCCGTTTTCCCGGATAGTGATGTCATCTTGCGGCTGGTCGATACGCTGACTTATCTCAACTGGCATCAGGGGCCGACACATTCGCTCGTGATGCTGCCTTTCTGGGCATTCCTGCTGGCGCACCTGTTTTCCGGGTTTAGCGGGCGGCGCTATCCCTGGCGCTCATTCTTCGTACCGGCATGCCTGGGTATCCTGATCCATATTCTGGGCGATCTGGTGACGGCATACGGCCTGATGCTGCTGGCGCCATTTTCCACCTGGCGGTTTTCTCTGCCACTCGTGTTCGTCATCGATCCATGGTTTACTGCGATCATCCTTGCCGGACTTGTCCTGAGTGCCATTTTCCCGGCAAAACGGGTCTACGCAGTCGCTTCACTGATCGGTGTCGTGGCATATGTGGCATTTTTATGGATGCTTCATCAGGAAGCCATGCAGGCGGGAAAAGTATATGCCACTGGAAAAATGCTGGACCCGCAGGCAGTCAGTGTATTGCCTCAACCTTTATCACCTTTCAATCAGATGGTGATTATTCGTGATGGCACCAGTCTGCATGTGGCACGCATCAACCTGAGGCGAAACGTTCTGCTCGAATGTACTGATTCAGGCAACCCGTTGTGTGATATGGCCGCAGCCTATCACCCGCTGGCGATGGCGAACTGGCGATCATACGGTTTGTATGACAACCGCTCTCCCGCGTACGCAGCGCTGTCACACGAAGCCTGGCAGCAGCCGGTTCTGGCACCGTTCCGCCAGTTCGCACAATTCCCGGTTCTGGACGGTATCGATCATTCCGCACAAAATGTCTGCGTTTGGTTTATCGATCTGCGCTTCCAGTTTCCCGGGTTGCCGCCTTCCTTCCGCTACGGTGTATGTCGTGAAACAGGAAACTCATCCTGGTATTTACAGCGTCAACGCGGTGCATTCTGGATCGATTGAAGCAGATGCTGCAGCCAGAACTCTGGGATCCGATGGCGGCAGGCTGAAGCGCGGCAAGTGGCAGGGCCAGACAAAAACTTGCCCGACGACGACGCCATCTTCACGCGTGATAACAACCGTTGCCGGACGAGGACGTAGCCCGGTGGGATTGGCGACAGCTTGTGACTCACCCGGATATCTGAACGCCGCACCACTGTCCGGACAGTTGCTGGTGAACTGGTTTGGTCGTGAGCGATCACCTGGATTAACGCAGAAATGGCAACGCAGATAGTTTTTCAGAAGTTCCTCAGCGTTTTTTCACCAACCTTGACGCGGGATGAATAAAAAGGCATGCATACTTTCTTTGTTACCTCTACCGGCTTTGGTGTCGGACTCACTTCAACCAGTTTAGGATTGGTGCGGGCGCTCGAATATGGCGGCCTTAAAGCGGGTTTTTATAAACCTGTCGCTCAGCAACATCCCGGTAATTCCAAGCTTGAATATTCCACTGAACTGATCTCGCGAACGTTGGGCCTGGCACCACCCGCTCCGCTTCCGTTAGCTACAGTTGAACATCTGCTGGGTGAAGGTCAGATTGACGACTTGATGGAAGATATCGTCCGGCGATTTCAGCAAGCCTCTGAAGGTTATGATGTGATGGTGGTAGAAGGTATGGTACCTACACGCCATGTCAGCTATGCCTCACGCGTGAATACCAGGCTGGCCAGCAGCCTTGATGCTGATATCATCCTCGTTTCATCTGCCGAAGATGATGCACTGCAGGCAATTACAGATCGTATTGAAATTCAGGCTCAATTTTTTGGTGGTGCTCAGAATCCTCGTCTATTGGGCGTAATCCTCAATAAAATTCGCACCGATCATTCTGATGATCTTTTTGAACAGCTAAAAAACCATTCCACCCTGTTCCGTCAATCGAGCTTTCAGATTCTGGGTTGTATTCCCTGGGAGGATTCCTTGAATGCTCCTCGCATGGCAGACGTTGTCACACAGCTGCAAGCTCAGATCGTAAACGCGGGGGATAGTGAAAAACGCCGTGTACAGGATATCGTGCTGTTTGCCAGTGCCGCCCCCAATTCAGTGACATTGTTACGTCCCGGGGTTCTGGTGGTAACACCTGGTGACCGGGACGATATTGTCATGGCCGCCAGCCTTGCCGTACTGAATGGTGTACCACTGGCGGGGTTACTGCTGTGCAGTGATTTTCCGCCAGATCCGCGCGTGCTGGAGTTGTGCAAAGGTGCACTGACAAAAGGATTACCAGTTTGTACCGTCACGACCAATTCATACGACACCGCCGCCAACCTGCATCGCATGAATCGGGAGATTCCGCTGGATGACCACGAGCGTGCTGAGCGCATCACCAACTTTGTGGCGAATCATATTCGTCAGGAATTATTGGTTAAGCGCTGTGGTGAACCACAGGAACAGCGCCTTTCTCCTCCCGCCTTCCGCTATCGCCTGGTCAAGCGGGCACAAGAGGCTGATTGCCGTATCGTGTTACCGGAAGGGTGTGAACCACGCACCATACAAGCGGCAACCATTTGCCAGGAACGTGGCATTGCCCGTTGCGTGTTGCTGGCAAAACCTGATGCAGTAAAAGCGGTGGCCAGCGCACGTGGCATTACCCTGCCCGAAGGGCTTGAAATGATTGATCCGGAAAAAGTGCGCCGAAATTATGTGGCGGCTATGGTGGAGTTACGCAAGCACAAAGGATTAAATGAACCCATGGCGCTGGCACAACTGGAGGACAATGTCGTGCTGGGCACCATGATGCTGGCGACGGGTGAAGTCGATGGCCTCGTCTCCGGCGCAATCAATACCACCGCCAATACCATTCGCCCCGCTTTGCAACTGATCAAAACAGCACCGGGTTTTAAACTTGTCTCCTCTGTCTTCTTTATGCTGCTGCCAGAACAAGTCGTCGTGTATGGGGATTGTGCGGTCAATCCTAATCCTACGGCTGAAGAACTGGCCGATATCGCACTGCAGAGTGCCGCGTCGGCACAGGCACTGGGTATTGAGCCACGCGTAGCCATGCTGAGTTATTCCACCGGTGATTCCGGCAGCGGGCAAGAAGTGGAAAAAGTACGCGAAGCCACCCGACTTGCCCGTTTGGCACGTCCCGATCTGCTGATCGACGGCCCTCTGCAATACGATGCCGCTGCGATTGCCAGCGTGGGCCGGCAAAAAGCACCTGGCAGCCCGGTAGCCGGGCGCGCTACCGTGTTTATCTTTCCGGATCTCAACACCGGCAATACCACTTACAAAGCCGTACAGCGCAGCGCCAACGTAGTCAGTGTCGGCCCCATGTTGCAAGGCCTGCGTAAACCAGTGAATGATCTGTCACGCGGCGCATCGGTGGAAGATATTGTTTATACCATTGCCTTGACTGCCGTACAGGCGGCCAGTCAACGCTAATTCCATTTCTAAATCAAAACTAACTTTGTCGGCTTCGCCTGGCCGTATTATTTATACTGTCTGCGGCTCGCCTTCGTGTCATTTTTGATTTGGGAATGGAATAAGAACCTCTGATCTTGCGCGAAGGGTAAGGATAAGAACATTACCTGCGGCCATAGCCGTAAATACAGAAAATCAGGTCTGATTTTCCAGAAATAATTCCTGTCCCAATGTGGCACGATCTGCTGCCGCAGCAGGGATTTCTTCCAGTTTGGCGATTTTCTCCAGCAAACGGCTCATGCCCCTGCGGTTGGCTATCTGAATGGAAAGACCCGGACGTGCATTGAGCTCCAGTACCAGCGGGCCCAGTTCCCGGTCGAGCACGACATCCACGCCCAGATACCCCAGTCCGACCAGATCGTGGCACTGTGCTGCCAGTGTCAGCAATTTATACCAGTGAGGAATTGCGAGCCCGCTGATGGTAGCACCGGTATCCGGATGCTGTTCGATCGGATAATTCTGCCAGATGGCATGGGTAGTGCGACCGGTCATCAGATCGATACCCGCTCCCACGGCACCCTGATGAAGATTGGCTTTACCATCCGACATACGAGTTGGCAGGCGCACCATGCAGGCCACCGGAATCCCTCTGAATACGATGGTACGAATATCCGGTACGCCGCGGTAGGAAACCGTTTCGAACAGCGGATCGAATTTGACCCGATATTCGATCAGTGCCTGATCAGGCTGTCCACCCAGGCTGTAGAGGCCGCTGAGTATGTTCGAGACGTGATATTCGATGTCTTCCTCGGTCAGCAGATCGCCATTGCTCTGTCGATAACGGTTGTTGAGACGTCCGGTAATGACACAGATACCGTTTCCTCCTGAACCATGTGCCGGTTTGATCACGAAATCCTCGTGATCCTTGACGATATCTGGAAAACTGGCGACATCGTGCTGGATTTCGATGACACCATACAGTTCGGGCACCGCAATACCGGATGCAGTTGCCAGGTATTTGGTTCGCAGTTTGTCGTCCACCAGCGGATAAAGCGAGCGCTTGTTGTAACGCAGGATGAAATCAGCATTGCGCTGATTCATACCGACGACGCCGCTCTGCCTGAGTTTCTCCAGAAACCCGAACATGGTATTACGGCTTGTTCCGTGCGAACGCACGGAAACGCCAGAGCTCCATCAGCCGGTAGCCGGAGTAGCGGCCCAGCAGCAGAATCACAGCCAGCACCACCAGTAACAGTTCAGGAAATACGAAAAACATATACTGGAATTCGCTGATATTCATGGCCAGGTACCCGATCACTGCCACCAGCAAACTGCCCGACACCTGCTTGAATGCCTCCGCCGGTCCGGCCTCTTCCCAGGTCAGCGACATGCGCTCGATCGTCATCGTCATGATCACCATCGGAAACAGAGCCACGGACAACCCCATTTCGAACCCGAGCTTGTGCATGATGACGCTGACCCCCGCCATCAGCAGGACAACCATGGTCAGCACCGCTGCCAGGCGGGGAACCAGCAACAGCTTCAGCTGTTCGACATAAGCGCGCAACAGCAGCCCGAGCCCCACGATCAGGCTGAACAGAATCAATCCCCAGAACAATTCTGTTTCACGGAAAGCCAGTGCGATCAGGATAGGCATGAATGTGCCAAATGTACGGATTCCGATGATGTTACGCATGAACACGACGACCAGCGCCCCCAGCGGCACCATCAGTAACACCTTGTACACGTTCTGGGTATGTACCGGTAAGGAATACAGCGAAAAATCCATCAGATGGGAGCCTTTCTCCGCCGAACGGAACCCGGCAATGTTGACGGTTTCCTGTAAGGTTCTGGCGACTGAATACTGGATTCCGGATTCGGAAGCCCCCTCAATCGAGAAGGAACGGTCATCATCGATCTGCCAGATGATGAAATTCGACGGCAGGCCCTCCTGGCCATCTTTGATATTCAGGGTGCGCCACTGCTCACCATCATAAACCTGCAGAAAATGTTCCAGATCCGCGTAGTCCTTGTCATCCTGCAAGCGTAATCCCCGAATGACACGGGATGGAATACGGGCACCGGCCAGCACCCAGCTCAGGGTTTTAGCCAGATTACGCGTACGGCTGACATGCTTCACCAGCAATTTCAGCTCCGGTATCGATGCTGCCGCATTCAATTGCTCAATCACCCGTTGTGTAAAGGAAATGGTATCGGCTGACTGCTGGCGCGCCTTGTCCAGCACTCCCTGAATCACCGGTGCCAGATTCTCGGGGTACTCGGGTGGTTTCGGGTAAACCGGTGCGGCATCCGATTTGGGTGCAACTTCCTCGTTTTCGAACAATACGGCCCGGTAAAACAGTAACTGTTTACCCTGCGCCCTTCGCTTGGCCCAGCGCGCAACACGGCCAGTGTTATCCTGTTCGATTGCCAGTCCGTAATCTGCACTGACGAAATCCTCATCGAGGATGGAATAACCGGCGGGATTGAAAGGCAGCGGCAGGGTTACCTTGATTGCACTGTCCGGTTTGGCACGAAAACTGATACGGGCCTCGATATTCCATACCTGCGCCTCTTCAGAGGCAGTCAAAGGCAGGCCGATTACCGCAGCTTTGTAATAAGCCAGCCCCAATCCCGCAAGACACAGTATGAATGCCAGCAGATACAGATGCAGTTTTCTCATTCGTGCTGCTGCCCGGGATCAGCTGGTTCACTGCCCTTCTTTTTCTTTTTGGTATGGCCACACACTGCCTTGGTGAGATAGGCACGTGCAGGATCGACTACCACATATCCGGCCAGCGCCTTGCGCCCGAGCAGTACCGGGTAATTCAAAGCACGCCGGTCGATCAGATCGAATTCGGCCTCCCGGATTTCATCAGCCAGACAAATCTCCATGGAGATCACCGGGCGCTCCTGCGAGGGGCCATCATGCTGTTTGATTTTAACCATACGCACCAGTGGGCGCTCGATCTCGATGGAACGCTCCGCCGTGCCCTTCTTGAAGTCAAAAGTAAACCTGACCCATGTCTTGCCATTTCTCTTGAATACATTGATATCACGAGCACTCATGGAAGAAGTATTGGCGCCGGTATCGATCCGGGCAGGCGTCTTGATTCCCCAGGGCTCCAGACGGGTAAACTCTACCCAGCCAAGGATTTTCAGAGATTCCGGGATGACCGTGGTCTTTTCCGCTGAAATTGCGCCAAAAGGTATCAGCAACGATAAAACTGCGAACAGGCTGCACAACAGTGATCTGATTGAACGAATAGCCATCAGTTTCTTTCTGAAGTTTTTTGTAGTAGTTAAAGAATCACTCTTGGTACGAGTAGTTCCATCGGACAAAGACAGGACTGGTTTAACAGCCACATGATGAACGGGTAAAAGAAGCTGCCACAGACTAAATGAGAAAGCCACTTATAACCCGCAAACGGCCCAATTATACATGGGGATATCAGCAGAACCGCGCTTTTCTGAACATGGAGCATCACGGTTACGGCCGGCCATCAGCCTTCGGTACGAAGCACGGTACCTACGCCGTTTTCCTGCGATTGAACCAGAAGCCGCCCGCGATCAGCAACAGCGTCAGCGCCTGCAGCGCAAGGCCTTGCCCGGTCGGATGGATGCCCAGCAGCGGCAGCGAAATGAAGCGCACCGCCGTCGCATCGAGCACACCTGCCTCCTGCAGGGCCGCGACACCGTTACCGACGAACACTACAGCCATGAACGCCAGCAGTGCCGACATAACCGCAAAGAACGGTCCGATCGGCAACCGCACGCTATAACGCAGGATGGCGCCGCCGATCAGCACCAGCAGCGCTGTTGCGGCCATGATACCCCACAGTACCGAAGTATGACCTTCCACGCCAGCCTGCACCCACAGCGCCTCGTAGAACAGGATCACTTCGAACAGCTCGCGGTACACTGCAAGGAACGAAATGCCAGCCATTGCCCACAGCGTACGCTTGCCGAGTGCTACGTTTACCTGCTCGCGAATAAAGCGGCTCCAGGCCTGCGCATTTGCGCGACTGTGCAGCCACCAGCCCACGTACAGCAGCATTGCTGCAGCCAGCAGCGCTGTGATGCCCTCGGTGAGTTCACGGTTCGCACCCGAGATATTGATCACGTAGCTTGCCACCGCCCAGGTGATGACACCCAGCACCACCGCACCGATCCAGCCCGCATGGATGTAGGGCAAAGCATCGCGCCGTCCGGTCTTGATGACAAAGGCGATAATGGCCGACAGCACCAGGATCGCCTCCAACCCCTCACGCAGCAAAATCAGCAGTGAACTCACGAAAGCTGTCATTGGCGACAAACTGCTGCCCGACAGCACGTCGTCGGCACGATCGAGCAATGCCTTGACTTTAACAACCTGAGCTGACACAGCTTCGGCAGACTGGCCGTCACCAATGGCTGCACGCAGCGCCATCATCTCACGCTCGACCTCGGCACGTAACGGCGCATCCACATTATCCAGAGCGGATTCAACCAGCTCGAAGCCTTCCAGATAGGCGGCAATCGCCAACCGACGTGCACCTTCACGGTCGCCACGCGTATAGGCCTGCACCACTTCATCGAGTTTGGCGCGCGAGAATGCCAGCGGCACTGGTGCAGCTGCCTGCAGCGCCTGCGGCTGCTGTGTCAGGTAGGTACGCACCGCATCCAGTACCGTGCCGGCCTCGGCCTGATCGCCGGGTGCCTGATCAACCAGCGATTTCAAGCTGTCGAACGCGGCCTTTCCCTGGCCATCGCGCCATGCAGCCTCACCACGCGCAACAGCCTCCGGGTCGGCACGCAGACTGCCTGCAAAGAAAGCAAGCGCCCAGCGATCCACTTCGGAGAATTCGGTAAATGCACGCATCGGCGTGCCGCCCACACCGAGCGTGATGGTGTTGTAGAGGCCATAGAGACTGCGCTGGCGCATACGCGCCTCATCATGGAAATTGCTGGGGGCCGGCTCCATGCCCTTGGCCAGCGGCCCATCGCCATGACCCTCCGCACCATGACAAGTAGCACAGTGCTGAGCGAACAATTTAGCACCCAACATCAGATCCGGCGCCTGACGCGGCGCCACGCTGAGCTTCCACGCCTGAATCACACCCGCGCGCAGTTGGCTGGCCAGCGCAGAAACTTCACTGCCTGGCGCCTTGGCCTCGATACGTGCCAGCAGCGCGTGAGCCTGCTGCTGCAGCGCCGGCTGCTCCGGCACTTCGGGCAACTGCTCCAACAGCGTAATGGCCTGCGTGGCAAACTCGCGCTGCTCCTCGTACTCCTCAGCATTGAGCACCTTGCCGTCCTGTACGAACTCGGGATAATCCACGCCTACGTAATCGAGCATATGCACGATGGTCTGCGCCCTCTCGTCATCAGCGGGCGCAGCGGCGGCCGTGCCATGCAAGCTGACCATAAATATGAGCATTGCCAGCCACTGAACCAGCAGATTCGACAGAAAAAAAGGTTTGGACCTGTTCATCGTTTTATCTCCGAGCGCCCGGATTTGGTTAATCTATCATTATAAGTTACTCGACCCGGAAATGAAGCTCGCCAGCGCACCTCATACAGAGCAATCGTGCTACAAAAACAACTTATTGATATTTAATATTCTTTTACATATACCAAGATGAATGAAGCAACAACCAATTGATTTATAGAATTACTTATTTTTTCACCCGGTTGCCCTGACCACATGAAGCTCCACATTGACAAGAAAGGAAATTTCCTTACAATACAAACATTACTTTCAGGAGAACTGCCATGCCTACCATTCATGAAGTTGCCACGCTGACCTCCAAAGGCCAGATCACGTTGCCCAAGTCCATCCGGCAGGCACTTGGCGCCGATACTGGCAGCAAGCTTGCGTTCGAGCTGCGTGGCGGCGAAGTGATCGTTACCCGTGCCGATACCGGGCACAAGGATCCCGCCATTGCTGCATTCCTGGCCCTTCTGGCTCGCGATATCGAGGCTGGCCGGAACATTCGTGGTTTGCCGGAAGATCTGATTCGCACGATGCTGGAGCATACGGGCCACAACGTAGTCCTGGGTGATGATTTCGATGAGGACGTAGAAATCTGATGCAACAGCATGGCTGGACGCTGTTGTTCCACGACAACCTGATCGAGCAGTTGATGAAGTTGCGTGCGGCTGTGCTGCGTGCGCAAGAGAACGACCCGGAGGGCTTCGGATCCAACACCAACGTCAAGTTCTTCCGGGCCTTGATCCAGCTGATGCAAGACGTGGTGCCGGGCGATCCGGCGCACGACGAATATCGTCAGGGCAATACCATGGGACCAACCTATCGCCACTGGCGACGGGCCAAACTCGGAAGGCGGTACCAGCTGTTCTTCCGGTACGACTCGAAGGCAAAAGTCATCGTGTACACCTGGGTCAATGATGAGCAGACCCTGCGGTCATCGAGCAGCAAGTCAGACCCGTATACCATATTCGAAAAGATGCTCGGGCGCGGAAACCCGCCAGACGACTGGAACGCATTGATACAGGCAAGCAAACCGAATTGGAGCCAGCTGGAGTAGGCATTCCTCATGTAACAAAAGACGGCCATGAACACGGTAACCCGATGAGCACCGCAGCACGCCTCGGCCACAGTTTCGGCCGTGGCAATTGTTGTCGGACAAAACAGTAGCAGCCTGCCAGTCCGACAGCGTGTTTAGCGTAATCGATGTCTCATCAATAACTATACCGCATACTCACCAAAAAATTACGTGGTGCACCGTACCAGTTGCCAGCGTTTGGATTGGTATTTGCACCTGCCTTACTTTCATTATCGTTGAACGTATAACCGGCCAGAATCTGCCAACCTGACACGATTTAACCACTGACCTCGATGTCCACCTCTCGGCTGGTAATGCGGCCATCATCCAGATAGCAGCAACTGCTGCCCAGATCACCAGGAGTCGGTGGATAGGCCGGGTCAGGTAGCGGCTCAGCTCGGCCGCCATGTCGGATAGCGAGACATCGCGAAATACCAGACGTCCCCGCTGCCATGCCGTGATAGTCTCGATACGATCAGGGTACGGAGATACCAGACCGTCTCGCGGTGATGCTACAGAAACCTGACCCGCCGTCAGAGGTGCACGCTTATGTCGCCACCAGGGGCCGGCGGAAAACTCGACCGACCCTGCCTGTACGGCGACCATGACACGATCTTCGTTGCGCCGTACGTCGAATTGCGTGCTGGTGACCAGCACGCGTGCATCGCCCGCTTCGACCAGGAACGGCCTGGCGGTATCGTGGCTGATGGAAAACAAAGCCTCGCCACGATGCAGTTCGACAGTGCGGCGAGTATCATAAAAGGCAATGGAGATATCTGTGTCGGTATTCAGATCAACCATCCGGCAGCCCGATTTGCCGGCGCTCACCTTTCGACGTAGCCAGCCGCTGGGTGAATGTGGGGAACAGCGCCCAGAGATCCGCAGTTCGAAGCGCCACATCCGGATCATGCTGCAGGGGATGTTCATCGTCGCTCAGCTCATGCAGAGACAGTACTTCATGGCGTGACTGCCGGCGAATTTCATCAACCAGCCGATTCTGGGCCGCCCGGCACAAGTACGCTTTCTGATCAATTGCAGCCGTGTGTTACCCGAACGTTTTGGATCGCCGCCAAGACACCAAGGTAAAGCCCAGCCCGCCGTCCAGCATAGCATTGGGTAGAGTGGTAAAAGCTCTCGGAAGCGGGAAACTGCTGGATCAGCTCGGCGCAGTGCTCCAGAAGAGTCAGATACAGTACGGAGAACTAGCTGCGTGAAAAGCACCCAGACACCCACTGCTTGTGCAGCATTTGTTACCTCATCGACAGCTCGGGTATGCGCTGGAAGAGATTGTTTTCGATCGACGATCACGATCACACCAAGGTCTTTGGACAAGTTGTCGCTCCACGAAAATCAGAAACGCTACGCCTTGGTGCTAATGGCTGAAACATGAAGAGAAAGATCGTCAGATTGGAGCGGGTGAAGGGAATCGAACCCTCGTATGCAGCTTGGGAAGCTACCGTTCTGCCATTGAACTACACCCGCCTGTTTGTTTCCGAAGAGGATGAGATGGGCATGTTACCTTTACAAGACACCTCCACCCCGCTTTTCCGTTATGACAGGACTGAAAACTGCAGCGATCCGATGATTATAACAAGACATTCCCGGATCACACTGTTTTCAGATTATGAATCATTCGGCAAAACCCGTTGTTAAGGAACCTCTGAAAAACGTCGACGAGGCAGTCAGTTCAAGGCAAAAATCGGTGACGCAAGCAAAGCGTAGCGAACAACCGTAAGGCTGGCCCGTAGGGCGAGGCGCTGGCGCCGAGTAAAAAACGGAGTTTATACATAATGAGCATTTTAAGCCGATTTTTAACGCAGAAATGGCAACGCAGGTAGTTTTTCAGAGATTCCTTAAAGGCACGCCGGAGAACAAAGCAACCAATGTTTTGTAACATACCCAACTGCACCGAAGCCCGCGCGCTCATATCCAATCACCCTCATTGACAGCTTCTTGCACTACACTTATATTTCCTAATATATTTTATTTGTTTGAGGTGTGACATGTCGCAAATCACGCTTTATCTTGATGACGAAATCCAGGCGCTGATCGAGCAGCGCGCCAAAGCCAGTGGGCTATCCAAAAGCCGTTGGGTGGCTGAATTCATTACCAAATATGCCACACAAGAATGGCCGCAGGACTGTCTGGAACTGGCGGGACGTTTTGTCGATTTTCCGCTGCGTGAAGAGGCTAACCCACTACCTGCTGATACGCCGCGCCTGGAATTCTGAGCGCTGAACATGCTGATTCTGGATAGCAATACCATCAGTTATTACTTTCGCGGTGATCCGCAAGTGGTGCTGCGTTTGCAGGCACAGCGCCCGCAGGATGTGGCTGTACCAGCCATTGTGGAATACGAACTGCGCTACGGCCTGTTGCGTTTGTCACCCGAAATGGCTGCACCACGTCTGGCTGCTCTGACTACCTTGCTGCTACCCATGCAGAAACTGCCTTTCGACAGCGAATGCGCCGACCATGCTGCTCGCATTCGAACAACGCTGGAAGCAGCAGGGAACCCTATCGGGCCACACGATACCCTGATTGCCGCCACCGCCTTGCGTCACGGCGCAACACTGATCACACGCAACGTACGCGAATTTTCCCGTGTACCGGGTTTGCAATGGATAAACTGGCATGAGGGTTGAGCCAATTCTTCCATTCCGGTGCTTATGCTGACGACATCCTTGCCGTGCTGAACCCGGCATCCATAACCTCAGTCTGCAGTAAACACCGGTTGTAATACTTCCCATTCTGGAATCATCGCAGCCTGTCCGTAAAATCGGCCGCTCTCGTCCAGCAGGTTCCAGACAGTTGCATGGCGTATCAGAAACCGGCGACCATCAGCAGCAATACGAACACCCGTGTAATCATCGATGTAGCCGTCGCGTGATACATGATCCAGCAGGCGCGTACGTTCCGCGCGATCCACCGGTTCTGCTGACAGGCGTGAAGGCATCCGGGTAAACTCATCCCAGGTCATACCGAACAGTTGCAAGGCAGTCTGGTTACCATAATTGAAAATCGGATCAGGCTGGGTGCCATGCGAGACAAGAGCGAAAGGCGCCTGCTCCAGCCACGCTATTGCTTCACTGGCACCCAGCTTCGGGTCGAACAAATATCGGCCGGTATAATGGCGATAACTTTCCTGCAAAATCGCCACGTGATGTGCTGTTTGATCTTTTTTGCTGTCAGGTAAGGTCATGCTGTGAAAAATCTCCATCATCCGGACGGGTACAGGTGTTTATTTTCCTTAAAAACACGTTTTTACAGATTGGCCTTTGATTCAGGTACCACCTTCATCACTGCCTATCTGAAAAATCTCTGTTCTACCATCGATCCAGACCCGCGTGCTAGAATAAATCCCTTCATTTATGGGCTGCCTTTGGCTACTTTTCTGAAAATTATGCAACTCATCATCAACGGACAGCAACAAAGTTACGATGGCCCGATGAATGTACAGCAGCTGGTAGAAAAGTTATCGCTGCAGAACAAGCGTTTTGCCATCGAGCGCAATGGTGAAATCATTCCCCGCAGCCGTTTTCCTGAACTACTCCTCAATGAAGGAGATCAACTGGAAATCATTGTGGCGGTGGGTGGTGGCTGATTTTTCGATTGCTCAAAATTCATTCCAGTCTCTGGCCGTACCCTTCAACTGACCACATCGATCCTGACGTATTTATGGAACCTCTCGTCATAGCCGGTAAAAGTTATTCCTCCCGTTTACTGCTGGGGACGGGAAAATACAGGGATTTCGCTGAAACCCGTGCGGCAGTCGATGCCAGTGGTGCACAAATCATCACGGTAGCGATACGCCGTACCAATATCGGGCAAAATCCCGACGAACCCAATCTGCTGGATATACTTCCACCGTCGCAGTTTACGCTGCTGCCCAATACTGCCGGCTGTTACACGGCAGAAGATGCCGTCCGCACACTGCGCCTGGCACGTGAGCTGCTCGATGGACACGCACTGGTCAAGCTGGAGGTACTAGGTGACCAGAAAACGCTGTTTCCCGATATAGTTGCAACGATAGAAGCAGCAAAAATTCTGGTCAAAGAGGGTTTTCAGGTGATGGTCTATACCTCGGATGACCCTATTGTCGCCAGACAACTGGAAGACATCGGTTGCGCAGCTATCATGCCGCTGGCTTCGCTGATCGGTTCCGGCATGGGGATCCTCAATCCCTGGAATCTGCAGATCATCATAGACAAAGCTACAGTACCGGTCATTGTGGATGCAGGCGTCGGTACCGCATCGGATGCTGCCATTGCGATGGAACTTGGTTGTGATGGCGTACTCATGAACACCGCAGTAGCCAGTGCCCGCAATCCGATATTGATGGCTAGCGCCATGCGTAAAGCGGTCGAGGCCGGGCGTGAAGCCTACCTTGCCGGACGTATGCCCAGGAAAATTTACCAGGCCAGCCCGAGCTCTCCAGCAGAAGGCATGTTTACCGGCACTCAGCATCCTGCTGCCAACAGCTAAGCAATACACTTTCTCAGGAAACCGGTTTTTGTCTTCTCATCCGCCGATTCGCAGTTATGTGCTCCGTCAGGGATATTTTTCCAATGCGCAGCGACACGCCTACGAATCGCTGTTGCCACGTTACGGCATTCCACTCACTGAAGAACCAGTCGATCTCGATTCGATCTTCGGACGCACGGCACCCGGAATTCTGGAAATTGGATCAGGGATGGGAGAAACCACTGCCGAAATCGCCAGGCAACATCCGGAGAAGGATTTTATAGCCATTGAAGTTCACGCACCGGGAATCGGCAGTCTGCTTGGTCAAATCGAAAAACACGGACTGACCAATCTGCGCATCATCCCGCACGATGCAAAACTGGTTTTGCAGCAAATGTTTACCAGCGAGTCGCTGGATGGCATCCACATTTTCTTCCCGGATCCGTGGCCCAAGGCACGGCATCACAAACGCCGCCTGATCCAGCCGGATTTTGTTTCACTTCTGTGTGACCGGCTGAAACCCGGCGGCTATCTGCATATCGCCACCGACTGGGAAGACTACGCCACCCATATTCTGCATGTGTTGCGCAACGAGAAACGACTCATCAATACTGCCACCGACTACGCCGCACGCCCTGCTTACCGGCCGCTGACCAAATTTGAACAGCGTGGGATGAAGCTCGGCCACACCATCCGCGACATTATCTTCACCAAGATCGCCTGAACAACAACGCGGTAATTGCTGCGCAACCCCCGATAAAACACTATTGCCCGTCTTTCCGGCATCAAAAAATCCCGGCCAGTGTCGTTGATAAGGTTTTGATTATCTTTACGGACACCCCCATGAATCTGGCTATTTCTTTCTATATTTTGCTCGCTGTGACCGTCGCCCTGTTGGTGATCGGAGTCATGATCTATAACAGTCTGGTGGATATCAAACATACTGTTTCCCAGGCCTGGTCAAATATCGACGTACTATTGAAGCAGCGCCATGACGAGCTGCCCAGACTGGTCGAAACCTGCAGACACTATATGAAATTTGAGCAGGAAACACTCAGCCGGGTCATGGAAGCACGTACCAGCATTGCGCATGCTCGTGAAACAGGCAATCTGCCTGCCCTGGGTGCAGCAGAAAGTATATTGAGAGCAGGGCTGGGGCAACTGTACGCTGTAGTGGAAGCTTATCCCGAACTCAGGGCCAGCGAAAAATTCCAGCATTTGCAGACCCGCATCACCAGTCTGGAGAATGGCATTGCCGACCGGCGCGAATACTACAATGAAGCAGTCAGAAACAACAATATCCGCATCGAACAGTTCCCGGAAATCCTTATCGCCAGATGGTTTGGATTCGGTGCACGATCACTGCTGAAATTTACTACGATCAACAAACACGACAACGACCTGGGCAAACTGTTCGACTGATCGACTGTCGTCATGGAAACTGCCGCAACCAATCTCGTGCGCAGCCTCACCCCGCAAGAGTACGGATTTACGCTGATCATCCTGATACTGGCAGCTCTGACAGGCTTTTACTGTTTCATACGTGCATGGAAACGATGGCATCTGATCAAGGATACCCCCACGGCACGCCTGCGTTCTGCACACCAGGGCCGTATCGAACTGGAAGGCAAGGGAAGATCTCTCCCCGATCAGCCCGTTTTTGCTCCGTTATCCAACCATGAATGTCTCTGGTACCACAGTCGGATCGAACGCAAAGAAACCATCCTGGAACAGAAACGCACACGTACCGAATGGAAAATTCTGTATCGAAACACCAGCAATCATCCATTTCTGCTGGACGATGGTACCGGAATATGTCAGGTCGACCCGGAAGATGCAGAAATCATCAGTAATGAGAAGCTCGTCTGGTATGGCAACACCGAATGGCCTGTACGGACCGGGATACTGGATAACGGCTCGGCCATTATCGGGCTGGCGAGCCGCTACCGCTATACCGAACAGTTGATTCTGCCCGGACAGCGCCTTTACATCACCGGCCATCTGCAAACACGCTCTCCAGCAACAGAGCGATCCGTACGGGATATTGCGCGTGATCTCCTCAGTGACTGGAAACAGGATAGACGGCAATTGCTGGAACGCTTCGATACCAATCGGGATGGTGAAATAGATCTGGCAGAATGGGAAATTGCCCGTGAAACAGCACTTTCACAAGCACAAACCGTTCACCAGCAACTGCTGCATGAAACAGAAATCCATCACGTCTCTACGCTGAAAGATGGCAGATACCCGTTTATCATTTCGGTTCGCCCGCAAGCGGAACTGATCCGTAAATATCGCCGCAATGCGCTTATTGCTCTGACAGGCTGTTTCAGTGTGGCTGGTTGCATCATCTGGCTGCTGCATGTGCATGGATAGACCCCGGGAGTTTCTGATGACGCTTGAAAAATCACTGATTAGAGCCACAACTGCACGCCAGCCACAAAACGAACCTGGCTGGAATCGCCCCCTTCTTCCCGCACAAGATCAGCAGTCCTGAAAAAACTGCGATCGTATGAAATGCCGATATAAGGCGCGATTTCTCGCCTGATCTCGTAACGCAGCCGCAACCCCAGTTCAATATTATTGAGCCCCTGGCCGGTAGTAAATTTCTCTACCTTTTGCACTGCCGCATGGGTCTCAAAACGTCCTTGCAAAATCAGCCGCTGTGTCAGTAAAAAATCGCGGGATGTCTGAAAGCGCACGGACACATCTCCCTGCTGGCTGATAAAGAGTGCGGACTCCACTTCGTAGCGATAGGGAGCAAGCCCTTGAAAACCGATAACCGCATGCGCCCGGGCTACGTCTTTCCCTCTAACGGTTTGTGTCTCTCCGCGCACACCGATCTGAATATCATAATATTTCCCGATAAACCTGCCGTACAGAAGCTGCATGTCGATGTCGTACTCTGCCTTGAAAGCCGTATTTCGTTCGCCTTCAGTTTTGAACCACAGACGGTTGAAATCCCCTCCGTACCAGCCCTGTATATCCCAGCGGAAATCGCTATCATCCCTCCCGGGACGGTATTCGAGAACATCGGCGCGCAGGAAAGCATAATTCTGGTCGCTGTGGGTCGGATGGTGGTACTCGCCCCGAGGATGAGGCAGACCGGACAAGGTCTGTTTTTCCTTGTCCAGTAATGTTTCCGCGTTTGCCACCGACATATCCACCCCCGGGGACAGGATCACAACCATGCCGGCCGCAAATTGTGGAAAGGATTTCACGATTCTGTCCCGGGAGCTGCATCCAGAATCTCGACCACACGGAACATCCCCGTTTCCATATGCAAAAGCAGGTGGCAATGGAAGGCCCACGGGCCAGGCGCATCCGCGGTAATGGCAACAGAAACACGCTCAGCGGGCTTGACAAGCACTGTGTGCTTGCGCGGGAGGTACGCGCCAGCGCCATTTTCCAGATACATCCACGTACCATGCAGATGCATCGTGTGCTCCATCATCGTATCGTTGACAAAAATCCAGCGCAGCCGCTCCCCATGACGAAAAAGGATCGACTCTTTCGCATCCGAGTATTTTTCACCATCGAACGACCATATGAAGCGTTCCATATGACCAGTGAGATGAATTTCGAGCTCACGCTCCGGCTCGCGCTGGTCGGGATAGGGTTTGAGACTCTTCAAGTCAGTGTAGACCAGTACCCGGCGGCCATCATTTCCCAGTCCGATACCCGGTTCATCCATACGGCTCTGCGTGAAATCCGGAATGAACTGATTCCCGGATCCATGATCGTCAGTACCATGCCTGACCAGCCTGCTATCGGGGAACCCGGGTTGGGCATGTCTGTCATGCCTGCCATGAATACCCTCCTTCGCGTGTTCTCCATGCCTATCTGGTGTGTCATGCTGCGTACCTTCTTCCGGCTCACCCATGGTTGCATTGCCAGGCGCGTGATTGCCATGATCCACGCCGCTCATGTGTTGCATACCCATATCTGCCATGGTACGTAGTGGGCGAGGGCGTCGCGATGGAACCTCTGCGACCATCCCGGGACGCGGCGCGAGCGTACCGCGTGCAAAACCACTGCGGTCCAGTGTCTCTGCAAAGATCGTGTAAGCGCGCTCTTCTTTAGGTTCAACGATGACATCGTAGGTTTCAGCCGGACCGATACGGAATTCATCCACTTCAACAGGTTGTACATTCTGTCCATCTGCTTGCACTACGGTCATCCCGAGTCCAGGAATACGGATGTCCTGGAAAGTCATCACCCCTACCTGAATGAAACGTAATCGTATGCGTTCACCCGGACGAAACAGCCCCGTCCAGTTTGCTGCCGGAGTCAATCCATTCATGAGATAGGTATAGGCATGGCCGGTTACATCTGCCAAGTCCGTCGGATCCATTCGCATTCGGGCCCACATCAGGTAATCATCGAGTGCCGGGCGCCAGCCATCCCGCATCGCATCCTGGATAAAATCACTCAGAGTACGTTTCTGAAAATTGAAGTAGCCGGGTTGCTTTTTGAGCTTTTCGATCATTGAATCCACCGAAGAAAAGCTCCAGTCAGAAAGCATGATCACATATTCGCGATCATACTTGACCGGATCCGGCTCAATTGGATCAATAATCATCGGCGCATACACGCCCGCCTGCTCCTGGCCTCCCGAATGACTGTGAAACCAGTACGTGCCGTACTGCCTGATCGTGAAACGGTAAGAAAAGGTCGCTCCCGGCTCGATGCCTGGAAAACTGACGCCGGGCACACCATCCATTTCAGGCGGCAGGAGTATTCCGTGCCAATGTATCGAAGAAGTCTCGTCCAGGTGATTGGTGACATTCAGGGTAATGTCCTGCCCTTCGCGCAGACGAAGCAAAGGCCCTGGAACCGTACCATTGATGGTTGTGGCAGTTGCAATGTGATCGTCGATGCGGAACGGAGTTCTGGCAATAGTGAGATTGATCACATCTCCATTCAACTGCGTAGTCGGAGTAACTACCCTCAAGGAATCAGATCTGGCATAGATCGGCAACATCCAGTCCAGAGCGGCAAATGTTCCCAGTGCACCTGATCTTTTCAGAAAAGCACGCCTTGAAATCGGGTCATTCATTCCTGATTCGTCTCCCCTTATTTCAAACCCGGCTAAAGCAACTCATGTATTTGCCCACATGAGGAATTTTCGGGTAGAGAAAAGGAGTGGCATACATGTTGTCTTTCTCCTTCCCTACAAAAAACCCAGCGATCAATCAGAAGTTCTTCTGAAGAATGTTAGCTGCCTGGGTTACGATAAAAAGATCTCCAGCAGATCGTTCAGAAATCGTCTTCCCTCAGGTGTCGGTCGGATGCAATCGTGTTGCCATTCGATCAGCCCGCGCTGCTCGGCTTCGGCAAGCGACTTCTGGATCGATGCAATCGTCAACCCGGTACGGGTATGAAACAATCCGGGGTCAAAACCCTCCGTCAGCCGCAGCGCATTCATCATGAATTCAAAAATTCGGTCCTGCGGCCCTACTTCCTGCTCCGTGGCAAGCAGATTCTCAAGACAGGCATTTCCAGCCATGGCCTGCTCCAGATATTGCCGGGGATGTTTATGGCGCATCTGCCGGATGATTCTGTCACGAAAGCTGATTTTGCTGTGGGCACCCGCTCCGATTCCCAGATAGTCCCCATACTGCCAGTAATTCATATTGTGGAGACATGGCTTCCCCGGTTGGGCAAACGCAGAAGTCTCGTAATGCCGGTAGCCTCGTTCCGCCAGAATGTGCTCGATCATGACCTGCATATCGGCTGATGTATCTTCATCCGGCAATTGCGGCGGATAGCGATAAAATGGAGTATTGGGCTCGATGGTCAGATGGTAAGCAGAAATATGTGCCACTCCCCGGTTACAAGCCGTTTCAATATCCTGCAACGCTTCGTCCCGGGTCTGCCCCGGCAGCGCATACATCAGGTCCAGATTGACATTACTAAAATGCTGCAGCGCCAGCTCAGCTGCACGCAATGCCTCGGCACCATCGTGGATGCGGCCCAGTGCTTGCAGATGCCGGGAATTGAAGCTTTGAATACCGATGGATAGCCGGTTGATGCCAGCAGAATGAAAATCCGTGAACTTCTGTGCCTCCAGCGTTCCCGGATTGGCTTCCAGTGTGATTTCAACACCGGGAGCAAGGGGCAGTAGCATACGCACATGAGAAAGAATCGCATCAATAGCGGTTGCACTGAACAGACTCGGCGTTCCACCTCCGAAAAATACGCTGGTCACCGGACGTCCCCAGATCAGCGGCAGCGCAAGCTCCAGATCGCGTTTGAGTGCCGTTACATATTCGGATTCCGGAAGATCGCCACCGGAATTGATTGCGTGTGAATTGAAATCACAATAAGGACATTTTCTGACACACCAGGGCAAATGAATATACAACCCCAGAGGAGGCAGTTCGGCCAGATGAGGGGATTTTGAATCCGGCACGGATAAAACTGGCATATCTTTCTTCAAGCCGACCACATGGCCGTAAATACGTTATACCGGCACAACCGGCACTGTCTCATTCTCCGACAGCATCTGTACCAGCCTGGCGAGTGCTTTGCCACGGTGACTGATCCTGTTCTTCTCCTCTATGGAAAGCTCGGCAGCTGTCTTGCCCAGCTCCGGAAGAAAAAAATGCGGGTCATAGCCGAACCCGCCCTGACCGATCGGTTCAGCAATGATTTCTCCGCGCCAGGTATCTTCGATGATGACAGGCTGCGGATCCTGCCCATGACGCAACAGGACGATCACACAGTAATAATAAGCCCGACGGTCAGATTGACCATGCAGTGCCTCGACCAGCTTGCGATTGTTGCGCTCGTCCGAGCGGGGTTCTCCTGCATAACGGGCAGAAAATACACCGGGATCCCCTCTCAGAGCGCTGACGCATATTCCGGAATCGTCTGCCAGCGCAGGCAGCCCGGTTGCCAGACTTGCATGCCGCGCCTTGGCCAGCGCATTCTCAACGAAAGTCATGTGAGGTTCATCTGCTTCAGTTACCCCAAGTGATGACTGCGTCACCACTTCGATACCCAGCGGAGCCAGCAGCCTCCCGATTTCAGCAAGCTTTCCCGCATTGTTGCTGGCGATGACGATTTTGTTCAAGGGTGGTTCCATTTTCCATTTGCTTTCATTATCTATCTTAGGCGACAGTCTCCAGTGCTTTTCGCTGTACATCAAACAGCTCCTGCAACCCTTGTTGCGCCATATTCAGCATGACATCCAGTTCCTGACGACTGAAAACGACCTTTTCCGCTGTTCCCTGTACTTCTACCAACCCCAGGCTGCCCGTCATAACGACATTCAAATCCGTATCACAACCGGAATCTTCCAAATAGTCCAGATCCAGCAGAGGCTGACCTTTCAGTATGCCCACCGAGACAGCCGCAACGTGATCCCTGATCGGGTTTTGTGAAATCATCCGTTCTGCACGCAGATAGTCGATCGCATCACACAATGCGACGAATGCGCCGGTAATACTGGCGGTACGAGTACCTCCATCCGCCTGGATCACGTCACAATCCATCTGAATCGTGCGTTCACCCAATTTCTCCAGATCCAGGATGGAACGCAATGCCCGTCCGATCAACCGCTGGATTTCCATGGTCCGCCCGGACTGTTTGCCTTTGGCAGCTTCACGCTGCATTCTTTCACCCGTGGAACGCGGCAGCATGCCGTATTCTGCCGTCAACCAGCCCTGGCCGGCCCCTTTGAGGAAGGGGGGAACTTTTTCGATGACGCTGGCGGTACAAATCACTCTGGTTTCGCCGTACTCGATCAGCACCGAGCCTTCGGCATGCCGGACATAATGGCGGATTATTCTGACCGGGCGCATCTGTGCAGGAGCACGGTTATTGCATCGTGGCATGTCGATCACCTGTTTATGAATCGGGAAGTATGTAATTGCGGCCTACTGACAAAGAATGTCATCAGGTTCAGAAACGGTAAGCAGGCCTGGCAGGCGATCCTGAAGAAACTGTCAGCACTTCGTAGCTTTCATCTGTCACCAGAATAGTATGTTCCCATTGTGCAGACAGGCTGTGATCCTTGGTAATCACGGTCCAGCCATCCGGTAGCTGTTTAATGGCAGCCTTGCCCGCATTGATCATGGGCTCGACGGTAAAAATCATGCCGGGTTTGAGCTCGATTCCCGTACCGGCACGACCATAGTGCAACACCTGGGGGTCTTCATGAAATTTCGCACCGATGCCATGACCGCAAAATTCCCTGACGACACTGTAGCCCGCACCCTCTGCCAAACACTGAATGGCATGACCGATATCCCCCAAATGCTTACCCGGGCGAATTTCTTCGATTCCGCGCCACATTGCTTCATAGGTTAATTCGCACAGCCGTTTGGCCTGGATGGATGGCTCCCCAACGTAATACATACGGCTGGTATCACCATGGTAGCCTTCATAGATGACGGTTATATCAAGATTGACGACATCCCTATCCTTGAGCTTTTTATCTCCCGGAACACCGTGACAGACCTGATGATTCACAGAAGTACAGATAGATTTCGGATAGGGGCTGTAGCCGGGTGGAGCATAGTTCAGAGGCGCTGGTATCGTTTTCTGCACATCGACCATATAACGATGGCAAAGCTCATCCAGCTCACCGGTCGTTACACCGGGCACCACGTAAGGCTCGATATAATCCAGCACCTCGGACGCCAGCCTGCCAGCGATACGCATGGTTTCAATTTCTGGTGCTGTTTTAATATGAATCACTACACCTGCTCCAGCTTGCATCAACAATCATGATAAATACTCCAAGGAATCCGCGAAAAATTCCGGATAAGCAACCCATTGATTTTTTATGAGAAGACACTGAAACCTGATGACTTCAGTGATAACACATTATTTTATAAGCGGCTGCATTCGGTCACTTCCAGCTTCGTTTCCGGGAACTGCTGCGCCAGTTGCCGAACGCTTTCAGTGATTTGTTCCGTCGGATTACGAATATCGAACTCAAACTGCTCCAGAACCTGTTCGCTATCCATAATACGTTCTACCCCTTTGCCTTTCAATTCTTCAACTAATGCTGCCGCGTCGGAATCATCCGGCAGGATTGCCAGAGAAATTGCATTATGCCACGGGCTGTCTGCATTTTCCTGAATATGCAAATAGGAAATCCCCGATTTTTTCAGTTGCTCGATCTGTTTTGCAGTCTCACGTGCGTTTCGTAACGGTGGAATATGTACCCAATGAACAGTAACTTCACCTCTGGAAATTTCAGTGATGTGATCCTGTCCCGACTCCCATTTGGAGATTTCCACTCTGACATGTTGCACGACTGGCCCGATCAGATTTTCCCATTTGAGACACGCAACTTTAGCCGGCAACAGCTCAATCTTCTCCGAATGAATCAACGCTATTTGTGCAGGAAGGTTATCATCCGGTCTGCCGTGAAGATAAAAAACAACGAAAATATTTGCCAGCAACAGGAAAACAGAAAACTTTCTCATCTCGTGTGTTTTTGATAAGCGACTGCAGCGTTTACTGCAGCCGGCAAATTTTGTTAGAATACACGGATATTTACCGTTTATTATCAGAAACCAACCTTATACGATCATGAAATTCATTGGAACTACTGTAGCAGCAATCGCACTCACATTCTCCGGCTTTGTGTTTGCCGAATCTCCAGCTGCAGGCGATGTTGAAAAGGGCAAAGAAATCGCAGCCGGTATATGCGCCGGCTGTCATAATGTCGATGGTAACAGTGCCATCCCCCTCTATCCTATTCTTGCCGGACAATACCCGGGGTACATTGCCAAACAGTTGAATGATTTCAAGGTGGTAGAAGGCGAAACAGTCAAGCGTGACAATCAGATCATGGCCCCCATGGTAGCAACTTTGAGCCAGGATGATATCGAAAATCTCGCTGCTTACTATTCACAACAAAAACCCCAACCGGGCACCGCCAGCGATGCTTCTCTGGTTGAGACAGGGAAGAAACTGTACCAAGGTGGAAATCTGGAAAATTCCATTCCCGCATGCTCCAGCTGCCATTCCCCCAATGGACAAGGTATTCCTCCGCATTACCCGAGAATCGATGGTCAGCACCCTGCTTATACTTTGTCTCAATTACAAGCATTTCGGCAGGGAACGCGTAAGAATGATACAAATAACACCATGCAAACAATCGTTTCACGCATGAGCGAACAGGAAATGCAAGCTGTATCTGAGTATATCGCCACACTCAGATAATATCTGCGCTTACCTGATGCAATATCAGCAGGGATAATTCTCAGAAATTATCCCCTTTTTGTTTGTATTTCTCGGAATTCTTCAGAGTTGCTTGGTTACCGAGGTATTCTAACCCTCGACACACACACCCAAACCATATCGAAATTCAAGCCACTTAACTGCCAAACATATCAAAACAGCATAATTACAGACAGTTCAAGAAGCGCTACGGATATATCCACGGTTACAACCCAAAAAGCCACTTACTCGATTTCACGAATAAGTGGCTGAATTTTTGGTGGGTCTGGTAGGACTTGAACCTACGAACAAGGGATTATGAGTTGTGCGGGCAGGCATTTTACCCGCTTTGGTCCGTCTTTATGTACGCCTGCCTTCCTTTGTAAATCAACGACTTGGCATTTTATTTAGTACCTTGCACTATTGCGTGCTTCTACCTGCGTCGCGTACATTGCGCGTACATGGCCCTTCAGAGGGCTTGTAACGAGTGCGCCCGGCGAGTGCTGCGAACACTCCCGGGCGCGTGACCGACGTTCCACTAGCAGGAGCACGCCGATATGAGCATTCTACAAACCAGATTCAAATTCACGAACCTCAATGACCTGGTCAAGTAAAACCGGACACCCCAGTTAAGCGACTTTTTTCAATATTTCTGTTTCTACCTCATATTGATTTGGACTCTGATATCCCAAGTATGAATGCAGTCGCTGACTGTTATAAAACATGGAAATATACTGCAGCACATCTTGCTGCGCTGCATAACGGGTTGGGTAATGTCGCCAGTGTATTCGTTCCTGTTTAAGACTACCGAAGAAGCTTTCTGCCACAGCATTATCAAAACAATCACCGGCGCGGCTCATGCTACCCATAAAGCCATGTATTTTCAGAATACCCCGATATTGCTTGCTGGCATATTGTGATCCACGATCTGAATGTACAATCAATCCAGGTTGTGGCTGACGCTGCCAGATAGCCATTCTCAATGCGTCACAAACCAACTTTGCTTTCATTCTTGAATTCATGCTCCAACCAACCACCTTCCTGGAAAACAAATCGATGACAACCGCCAGATACAGCCAGCCTTCCCGGGTCCAAATGTAGGTGATGTCACCAACGTAGATTTGATTAGGGGCTGCAACATCAAATTGCCGATTCAGCTTGTTCTCAAATACCGGTTGTTTGTGATGGCTGTCAGTGGTGACCTTGTACCTCTTCCGGTGTTTCACTTGCACGCCAGCTTCTCGCATCAGGCTTCGAGCTTTCCAGCGACCAACCGGATAACCCCGTGCATTCAGCGCTTTTCCGATTCTGCGACTGCCGTAGCTATGATTACTGGATTTTGCTATGTCCCGAACTGCTCTAAGTATTTCCATATGGCACGGGTCAGCAGAACAATTGTCAGTACACCGAACGTAATCATAGTAGACGCTACGACTTACACCCATGAGTCGGCACATCAAACCGACCGGGTAGGTCCTTTTCCTTTGGGTGATAAACGAATATTTCACTTCGTTTCTTTCGCTTCAATCCCCGTCGCTTCCTTTAATATTTCCCTCTCCAGCTTGAGTTGCTTAATTTGGGCCTTCAACTGCCGAATTTCTTCTTGCTCCGGTGTCAGTTTCCCATTGCCACGGAATGCCTGACCCGCATCATCTGCCTGGTATTCCCTGATCCATCTCCTGAGCATATTGGCGTTGATTCCCAAGCTTCGGGATACTTCCAACGGCGTATGGCTCTGATCCAATACCAGACTGATTGCATCCAATTTGAATTCCTTCGTGTATTGCTTCCTTGCTGTCATTTCGTCCTCCAGTTAAGCTATCCTCTCTTAACTGGACTGTCCGGTTTCATTAAACCACGTCAGAATGACAACCTCGACCACGAAAACCGCCCGGTCAAGTACAGCATCACGCCCGACGAGCTTCGGCAGATTCAACAGCGGCGCATCGAGGCCCATGCAGCCCGCGAGACCAGCGACGCGCTGAACCTGCTCCGCGCGGTCAAGCTGGGTGAGGCGCGGGAGTAACCACATGGGCATCGGTAGCGCCGAGGGGCTGCTTGACCGTGTGCGCAAGCCGGAGCGCTCGCACGGTGCCACCGACGAAATGCGCAGCTGGGTCAGTGACACGCTCGGCGCTGCCATCGCGGATGGTCGCATGTGCCCTGTCGATGGCCCTGTGGTGCTGCACTGCCTGTTGAACTGGATCAGCGACGGCACTGCGCGCGGCGGGTCTGCTGGCTGGGGCTTGCTTCGATGAAGCCGAACTTCCGAGGCTTCGTAGAGCCTCGCATGTGGCCGCAGGACGATGGCACGCGGCGCGAACCCGTGATGGACATGGACGCAAAGCCACCCCGCGCGCCGTTCGCTATGTCGACTGGCGAAAGTGCATGCGGTGTGGTCAGCTTTTCTGGTCGGAGGACGTGCAGCGCTTGCGCCTATGTACCCCGCAACCGAACCGGCAAGGATGCAGGAGCAGGCAAGACGACGGCATCTGAAAAACCCTGCACCGCCCTTATCGTCGTCAGCGGTGCAGTGGCGCGCAGTCCCGGAGAAGCTGCGCCGTCCCATCGAAAACCGTTGGACGTTAATCAAACGGACTCAGTCAGGAACGGGGCCACTCCTACCCGTGCGACCTGGCCTTCGACGGGTGCCGCTGGCACCCGTTGTCGTTTGTAGGGCTGCGCGAGCGTTGCGGGCGGCTGGGGCGACGATCACCACACCGCCGCCGCTAGGGTACTGGCGGCGCCGTTGCGCGGCCTGTAGCGGCTTGCCGTCAAACCTTGATAGGGCCGAACATTCCCGTGAAGATCAGTGCATTCCAGATTTTCTTGATCGCCTGCCCGGTCTCTTGGCTAACAAACAGTGACGACCGGCTACCGTGGGGTCTGCCAAGGAAATAGGGGCGCATCGTTTCCCATGTCTCGGCTACCTCTGCCCAGTGCCAGCACGGAACCTCTTTTTCTAGGATCAGGGGCATAGCAATGGACAGCGGAATCATTCCGTCTGGATCGAGAGGCTTGTGCCACTCGCACTTGACCAGTACGGGGGTCGCTTCGGGGTTGTATAGCTGCACATCCAACTTCTCCGCCGTGATGCTAGCCGCGGGGTGATAAGGCAGCGCATTGACGGACTCGATGACCTTTTCGGCTTTCCCGCTTGCGGTGTAGGGGCAGGTGATGAACCCCCTGGCGAAGAATCTGGTGTGATCGAGACCTTTGTACCCGCACTGGTCACTTGGTGTAGTTGTCGGGTGGCGGCTATCGTGGTTGCAGACCAGAGGGTGCCAGGTAGGGTAGGCATCGACCACGGGGCCAAGCTCATCAACGATGTCCAGCAGCGCTTCTTTACTCCGTGCCCGTTCCGCCTCGGAAGCATCTCGCGGTCGTGGCACAAGGTAGGCCTCGACCTGTTCATATCCGATCCGTACTGCTTCGTCTGCTCTGAATGCCATGTTGCGCTCCGCGTCTGATATGGTTTGCGCATGATACATCCGAATGATGTGCGAAACAATCAATTCATGCGCAATCGCCAAATGTTGCGCACAGAATCTAATACATGCGCTTCATTGGTCGCATGTACGCGCCATGTAACCGGCTTTTGACGCTGTAGCGCAGGCAAAGAAAAAGCCCCGCAGCCTTACGGCGCGGGGCTTTGGATGGTGGGCCTCCCGTGAGTCGAACACGGCACCAACGGATTATGAGTCCGCTGCTCTAACCAAGCATGAGCTAGAGGCCCGCTAACCGTTTTATAGCTTACACCAGCGCTTACTCAGTTGTCGCTATGTAGGCATAACTTATTGCTTTTGTTGCGAATTAACTTGTTTGAGCGCCCTATTATGAGTCCCCAGCTCTGACCAACTGAGCTACAGACCCTGATGACAGAAATGTCTACAACTTATTGAATCAACCGGTCAAACTGAACCGAAAAGTAACTATCAGGAGTTTCCACTATCCAAGAAACTACGCAAGCGGTCAGACCGAGCAGGATGTCTCAGTTTACGCAGCGCTTTTGCCTCGATCTGGCGAATACGCTCGCGCGTTACGTCAAATTGTCTTCCGACTTCTTCCAAAGTATGATCAGTATTCATTTCAATACCGAAACGCATACGCAAAACCTTGGCTTCTCGTGGAGTCAGAGAGTCAAGCACGTCCTTCGTGACGGTGCGTAAACCAGCATAAACTGCAGCATCTGCCGGCTCCATGGTCGAAGCATCTTCAATGAAATCTCCTAAGTGAGAATCTTCATCATCACCAATGGGGGTTTCCATCGAAATCGGCTCTTTCGATATCTTGAGAATTTTTCTGATTTTCTCTTCAGGCATTTCCATCTTCTCGGCCAGTACTGCCGGTTCAGGCTCTTGTCCGGTTTCCTGCAGAATCTGACGGGAAATACGATTCATCTTGTTAATCGTCTCGATCATGTGTACCGGGATACGGATGGTACGTGCCTGGTCAGCAATGGAACGTGTAATTGCCTGACGAATCCACCATGTTGCGTAGGTCGAGAATTTATATCCGCGCCGATATTCAAATTTATCAACGGCTTTCATCAACCCGATATTACCTTCCTGAATCAAATCAAGAAACTGCAATCCGCGGTTAGTATACTTCTTGGCAATTGAAATAACCAATCGTAAATTGGCTTCAGTCATTTCACGTTTCGCACGACGTGCCTTGGCTTCACCAGTCGTCATACGGCGGTTGATCTCCTTGAGTTCCTTGATAGGAATACCGGCTTGTTTCTGAAGTTCGAGCATTTTTTGCTGTTGCTCCATGACTGCCGGACGGAAATGTTCGAGCGACTGACTGTACGGCTGACCTGACTCGACTTCCGAACTGATCCAGTCAATATCTGTCTCGTTCCCCGGAAATGCCTTGATAAAATAGTTTCGCGGCATTCCTGCCCGTGTAACACACAGCTCAGCAATTTTGCGTTCACAGTTGCGGATATCGTTTACGATATCACGTTGTGTATCACACAGTTTTTCGACCATCTTGGCAGAAAAACGCATCGCCATCAGTTCGGTAGAAATTTTCTCCTGCAACTGTTTGTACTTTTTATCCTGACGCCCATCTTTCTTGTTGATGATTTTTTTCATACCGTCATAGGTCTGACGAATCACCGCAAAGCGCTCCAGCACCTCTGCTTTCATCTTCAGCATATCGGCACTGGCGGCAGCCACTTGCTCGTCTTCCCCATCCTCTGAATCAAAATCCTGATCCAGCGATTCCTCAGACATTTCCTTACCCATGATTTCATCTGTATCATCGTCCAGGAAACCATCAACCAGTTCGTCTGCGCGTAACCGGCCATTTTCCACATCCGCTGCCAGCTCGAGTATATTTTCTATGATTGTCGGACAGGCTGAAATTGCCTGTATCATGTGCCTCAAACCATCCTCGATGCGCTTGGCGATTTCTATTTCGCTTTCACGCGTCAGTAACTCTACCGATCCCATTTCACGCATATACATCCGCACCGGATCCGTAGTACGGCCAAACTCTGAATCTACGCTGGAAAGTGCTGCCTCTGCTTCTTCCACGACATCTTCATCAGTCACTGCTGTTGCCGCATCCGACATCAGGAGAGCTTCCGCATCAGGCGCCTCATCATGCACGGAAATACCCATATCGTTGATCATGCTGATGATGCTTTCGATCTGATCGGCATCCAGCATGTCATCCGGCAAGTGGTCATTAATCTCAGAGTAAGTCAGGTAACCACGTTCCTTACCCTGCATGATCAGTTTCTTTAAACGCATCCTGCGTAATTCGATATCGTTATCCGATGACACCGACACCGCACTCTCGCTCAAATCAGTGATCTGTTTTTCTGACAGAGTACTTTTATTTCTTTTACTTACTCTGGTTTTCTCAGAAACTTCATCAACTGCCCCCAGATCCTCAGATTTTTCCGCAGGGAGCAATGTATTCTTATTCTGCCCAACTAGAACAGAATCATCATCAGATTTAGCCGCTTTGACAGACTTTTTCCTGGAAGCAGAAGTTGCTTCTTTCTTGACGGAGACAACCTCCGTTTCAGCTGAAAAGGTATTTTTGGCGTTTTTACCGGTAACTTTAACCCCATTGTCTGGAGTTTCAACACGCGATTTACCGCTTTTTGTTTCAGTCACCTCTGTAGATGTAACGATATTTTTCTTAGCTGATCCCGACACTTTTGCTTTTGCCATGCAGAGCACCCATTAAGACTAGAGACAAATCGAACAGAAAGCCTTTAATTGTACCAAACTTTCCTGACCCATTTTGAATATATGAACAACGTAGCCGTAATCAACCACTCTTCGCCGTTGTAAACCCAAACTTTTTTCCCATCTTTTAACCTTGATGATCTAATCGCCGAAAACATGGTGATTGGTTCGTGAAAACCTCCGCAGATTATGAGAGCATCAGTTGTCGCAACTCATTTTTCTCTTCTGGAGTAAGTGATACAAGCGGTCTGCTGTGCAACTCAGCCATTCTCGATCTTCGCTGCATCTCCCGCAACCGCTCCATTCCTCCAGTAAATTCAGCATCAATATTCCAGTTTTCATCTTTTACATGCGCATCCCGGACAATCTTTTCCAGTAAAACACGATGAGGAGTCTGATCGAAATGCAACAGGATCGTCACTGAATTCAGTTCTTCCTCCATAGAACAAGCAGAAGTCTTCAGAAAATCCACCAGTGCAACCAGCAGTACTTTTTCCTCGTTCTGTTCATCATTTACCGCAAGAAGATTTGTATCCAGTTTATTCGCATAATCCGGGGCATGCAGCAGAATCTGGATCAGTCTGCGATATGGCGTTACGGATAATGGCCTGGATGCTTCAGGGCGAAGAGTGGAAGATCGATTCTTCTTTCCGGTTTTCAGGAACGCAGCTAACTGGTTCTGGCCCACCCCGGTCAGCTCAGATATACGTTTCGTCAGCATGAATCCAAATACAGGGGCATTGATCTGCGCCAATAACGGCCCTGCCCGCTGAACCAATCGAGCACGGCCCTCGCTCGTACCAAGATTCACACGACCGGATAATTCATTACAGAAGAATACCGACAGAGGTTGAGCTTTCTCCAGCAACCCTTCAAATGCAACCCGTCCGTATTTGCGAATGTAACTGTCCGGATCTTCCTTATCCGGCAGAAATAAAAATTTGATATCTTTTCCATCCTTGAGTTGCGGCAGACTGGTTTCCAGTGCACGCCATGCAGCCTTGGTTCCCGCTGCATCACCATCAAAACAAAAAACCACCTCGTCTGTATGGCGCAAAATATTCTGAATATGCATAGCCGTCGTTGCAGTACCCAAAGTAGCCACAACATTTTCAACACCACTCTGCACCAGCATCACAACATCCATATACCCTTCGACCACAATTACCCGGGCAGATTTCCGGATTGCTGGGCTGGCAGATGCCAAGTTATAAAGCTCACGCCCTTTGACAAACAGAGAGGTTTCTGGCGAATTCAGATACTTTGGCTCGCCCCCATCTAATGCTCGCCCTCCGAATCCCACTATCTTTTTTTTACGATCAAGAATGGGAAACATGATCCGGTGACGAAAGCGATCATAATTTTTCTTGCCATCATGCGCAACGACCAAACCTGCCTGCACCAGTGGGTGGCTAGAATCATCTGCAGGATAATCTGTAAAAATCCCGGAGAGGTTTTGCCAGCCGGGAGGCGCATATCCGATTCCAAAACGCAGCGCAGTCCGTCCTGATATTCCCCGCTCTTTCAGGTACGCAATTGCCTGATCGGATTGTTTGAGCTGCCCCCGGTAAAACTTTGCCGCCTGCTCCATCCGTTCGTACAAACCTACCAAAGGTGAAGTAGCTTCAACTTCTTTATCGATTTTTACCTTATCCGATGGAACTCTGCCTGGATCAGGTATTTTTGGATAAATACTTACCTGATCGGGAATTTGCATACCCGCATGTGTCGCAAGACTCTCGACTGCTTCGACAAAGCTGGCTCCGCTGTGTTCCATCAAAAAGCTGATAGCATTCCCGTGCCTGCCACAACCAAAGCAATGGTAAAACTGTTTAGACGAATTTACTGTAAAAGAAGGGGTTTTTTCGTTATGAAAGGGACAGCACGCTGTAAAATTTGCGCCCGCTTTTTTAAGTTGAAGATGACGTGCAACCACATCGACGATGTCGATACGATCCAGTAATTCCTGAATAAACGATTGTTCAATCATTTACCAGCAAAAATTGCCCCGATAAAAGATTATCTGCGATTATTCCTCACAGTATCTGCCAGAAAACCAGCCGGTATCAAACTACCCCGTAATTTTTACTTTAACCAGTAAAGATACCTTGGCCATATCTGCCCGACCTGCAAGCTTCGGCTTAAGCAGGGCCATGACTTCTCCAATTTTTGGAGATCCATTTTCTCCAACAGATGCAATCACCTCGCTGATCATGGCATCCAGCTCAGCATCACTCAGCGCTTCAGGTATATAGGCCTGCAGGACTCCTGCTTCAAACTTCTCGATATCTGCCAGATCCTGACGCTGTGCTGCCTCATATTGCGCGATGGAATCGCGACGCTGTTTGAGCATTTTTTCGATTACTGCAACCACGGCAGCATCATCCAGCTCGATTCGCTCGTCAACTTCCTTCTGTTTTAAAGCAGCCTGCAGTAAACGCAATGCGTCACGACGCTTTACGTCCCCTGCACGCATAGCCGACTTCATATCTTCGGTTATTTTTTGCCTTAAATTCATGGAATAATGAGGTAGATACCCAGAAAAACTGAAGGAATTAATACAGTTTGGGTGGCAACATCTGACTACGCAGTCGTTTATAGGTACGTTTCACTGCGGCGGCATGCTTACGCTTACGCACAGCCGTGGGCTTTTCATAAAATTCCCGGGCGCGTAACTCAGTCAGTAAACCGGTTTTCTCAATAGAACGCTTAAAGCGCCGCATCGCGATTTCAAATGGCTCGTTTTCCTTGACTTTAACAGTAGTCATAAAGTAATAATTCCTTTCGGTCTCCTTTGATTGCTTTATATATTACAGAACATTCGCTGACCAAATTGCTCTGCAGTCAAAACTAAGTTATAAACCAGTCCTGCCATGCCTGTTGCAGAAAAACCATGACTGGCTCAATTTTTTCCGGAACTACCCCTATTCGGTCTCGAAAAATCCCGCTAGTTTAACATCAATCATTTTTTTTCAAAAGAAAGTTTGACCACCACAAATAAATCTCTCCTGAGAGAAAATCACAGAATGCTTGTATTAGGTATTGAAACTTCATGTGACGAGACAGGTGTAGCACTTTATGATACCTGCCAGGGATTACTCGGCCATACCCTATATTCTCAGGTCGACATGCATCGCGAATATGGCGGTGTCGTGCCGGAACTTGCTTCACGCGACCATATCCGCCGCATCCTGCCTCTCATCAGACAATTATTCAGACAATCGGATACTTCGCTGGAATCTGTTGATGCCATCGCCTGTACCCAGGGTCCGGGGCTTGCAGGAGCGTTGCTGACCGGGGCAAGTTTCAGCAGTGCTCTGGCTTTTGCGCGCAATATACCCGTCTTGAACATCCACCATCTTGAAGGTCATCTGCTCTCCCCACTTTTATCCGATCCGGCACCTGATTTTCCGTTCGTGGCACTATTGGTATCCGGAGGGCACACACAACTGATGCGGGTAGATGGAATCGGGCAGTATCGGTTATTGGGAGAAACCGTGGATGATGCAGCCGGAGAAGCGTTTGACAAAACTGCAAAATTACTTGACCTCGACTACCCCGGTGGGAAGTTGCTTGCAGAACTAGCCACACAAGGCCGGGCAGAACGATTCAGGCTCCCGCGCCCCATGCTGAACAGCAATGATCTGAATTTCAGTTTCAGCGGATTAAAAACAGCTGCGGCTCTGCTGATCGGCAAGCATGAGATGAACAGTCAGACACGCGCCGATATCGCATTTGCCTTTGAAGACGCAGTTACCGATGTGCTGGTAAAAAAATCAGTAACTGCTCTGAATATCACTGGATTGCAACAACTGGTCGTAGCAGGCGGTGTAGGCGCAAACAGCCGATTGCGTCAGAAGCTATTACACCATCTGTCCGGAACCGATATCACCGTTTTCTTCCCAGCGCTGGAGTTTTGTACCGATAACGGCGCAATGATTGCGCTGGCCGGTGCATTACGTTTACAGCAGCTCGATGAGCGCCTCAGAGCGGGCGGCAGCTTTACCGTCAAAGCCCGCTGGAATCTGGAAGATTTATAAAGCCACGACTAACTGCTCTTGCCTATCCTCGCCTCCTTGCCGGCCATCAGATTGGCAATATTCAGCCGATGCTTCAATATCAGAAGAACGGATATGATTGACACAGCCATTATCAGGATTCCTTTCTCCAGCAGGAAATACGCATATAATGGTGCAAGCAGGGCCGACAGCAAGGCCGAGAGTGAAGAAATACGTGAAACCAGTGCGACGACCATCCAGGTCGAAATAGTAAGAACACCCAACCAGGGATTCAATCCCAACAGTATGCCTGCTGATGTGGCAACACCTTTACCTCCCTTAAATGCGAGAAAGATTGGAAACAAATGCCCCAGGAAGACAGCAAGAGCAGCACCCGCAATCACTTCATCACCCAACTCCCAAACCTCACCACCGTATTTCGCTGCTGCGACCGCCACCCAGCCCTTACCCGCATCTCCCAGTAAAGTCACGGCAGCCGCAGCTTTTTTGCCAGTCCGCAGTACATTGGTTGCTCCAGGATTGCGGGAACCGTAGCTGCGCGGATCCGGAAGCTTGAACAGCCAGCTTGCAACCACAGCAAAAGAAATCGAGCCCAGCAAGTAGGCAGAAAAAATCAGCACTACTGTAATCATCAAGGTTTTGATATCCCGATAAATAAATTAAAATTGCGCAGCCCGTGCATCACTCGTAATCCCGGGCTAACCCGGACCTCTCCATGGATATTATTTTTCTCAAAGAATTCAGAATCAAAACTCTGATCGGTATTTATCCGTGGGAAAGGAAAATTCCACAAACCATTGAATTGAATATCGAGATCGCTCTGCCTTCCCGACAAGCCGGCATGAGTGATCGTATCGAAGATGCACTGGATTACTCTCAAGTCGTTCACAGAATCAACGCCATTCTCGATCAGCAACATTTTTCCCTGCTTGAAGCACTGACAGAAAACATTGCCCAGATGATTCTGATCGAGTTTGATTCCCCGTGGGTAAAAATCAGTGCAGCAAAACTGGATGTCATTCCGGGAGTGAAACAGCTGGGTATCTGCATCGAACGCAGCCGATCGTAATGATCTCTCCTTCTGGATTATCACTCTGCTTCACGATATCTGCTTATTACGGTAACACGTAGGATCCGGAATATCCGCCGCCTCAAAACCAGCCCGTCGAATATGGCATGCATCACACTGACCGCAGGCATATCCGGCTTCATCTGCTTGATAACAGGAAACTGTCAGGCCGTAGTCTATCCCGAGTTCCATGCCACATTGGATGATTTCACGCTTGGGCAAGTCAATCAAAGGTGCATGTACTGTCAGCACCATCCCCTCTCTTCCTGCTTTCGTGGCCAGGTTAGCCATTTTTTCAAAAGCATCGATATAGTCCCGTCGGCAATCAGGGTATCCCGAGTAATCAACAGCTGTTACACCAATAAAAATATCGTGGCTGCCCAACACCTCTGCCCAGGCCAGCGCCAGCGCCAGCATAATGGTGTTGCGAGCCGGAACATACGTCACCGGTATGCCGGTACTGGTACCATGCAGTGGTACAGTGGCGGAAATATCCGTTAGCGCAGAACTGGCCAGAACAGCCAGATCCAGCTTGAGAAACTGATGATCACTGACCTGCAGGGATTGACCGATTCGAGCTGCTGCGGCCAGCTCGGCAACATGGCGCTGGCCATAATCGATACTGAGTGCATAGCAGGCAAACCCACTCTGCCGGGCGATAGCGAGCGTCGTGGCGGAATCCATCCCACCAGACAAGAGTACAACTGCCTTTTTCATGAATCTGACCGTCCCGCCATTTCACCTTCCGACACATTCCCCCCAGAGCAACTTATGTAACTGCAACTGTAAGCGAACTGGTAACTGATCCTGCAGAATCCAGGCGGCAAGATCTGCCGGAACAAGCTGACCATAAGCTGGAGAAAACAAAACCGGACAAATTACATCCAGCTTCAATTCCAGGAGTTTCTGCCTGGCCCAGTCGTAATCAGCCCGATCACACAACACAAACTTGATTTCATCGTGAGAAGTCAGATAAGCGAGATTGTTCCAGTGATTTTTCTCCACTTCCCCGGAACCTGGCGTTTTGATATCCACAATTCTCGATACACGCGCATCGACACGTGCAATATCCAATGCCCCACTGGTTTCAAGAGAGACGGAATACCCCCGATCGCATAATGCTGCCAGTAACACCAGACTGTCAGCTTGCGCCAGCGGTTCTCCTCCGGTAACAGTGACATAGCGCGGAGAGAATGAAGCCACCTCGCCCATGATTTCGCTGATACTCATACTTTTTCCACCAGAAAACGCATAACCAGTATCGCAGTACCCGCAACGTAATGGACAACCGGTCAGGCGCACAAATACCGTAGGCAGCCCCATCCGGCTGGTTTCCCCCTGAAGCGAGTAGAAAATTTCCGTAATTCGTAACATCCGTGACCCTGACGGAATAGAAACCTTCCTCTATGTTGCAGAGGAAAATTTAAAGAAGTGGAGTGAACCGGGTATATTCTGGCAATCCTGCTCGACCAAAATTTATTTCAGAGTTCCCAAGCGTTGCTTGGCTTTTGTTGCTGCCTCAGTACCGGGGTAACTGGCGATGAGTTTTTCCAGTGTTTTTCTGGCAGCTGCCTTCTGGCCCATTTCAGCCTGGCTGCTTGCCATATTGAGAAGCCCATCTGCTACTTTGGGACTGCCAGGATAAATCTCGATCAATCGTTGCTGAGCAGTAATCGCTTTGTCAAAATCCCTGAGTGCATAGTATGCATTGCCAACCCAATACGCAGCAGAGGGAGCGAGAGCAGATTGCGGATATTGTGCAAGAAAACTCTCAAAACCGGTTACAGCTCCTGAATAATCACCGCTTTTGATTGATGCATAAGCCGCATCATAACGATTGCGCTGTGCTGTATCCGGCAATTGGAGAACAGCAGCAGTTTTTCCGGAAACCGGATTTTTTATATCCTTTGTATCAGCAACGAGTTGTTCCGATGACGGGGAAGATATTCTGGAATCTGATGCAGCAGTCCCCGCTGAACCAGGCTCAAGCTGGCGCAAACGGTTATCGAGATCCAGGTAAAAATCCTTTTGCTGCTTGCGCAGCGACCGATTTTCATCTTCCAGTACTTCTATCTGCCCCCGCAACTTCCCCATTTCCTCCTTGAGGTTCTCTGCCTGGGTATGCAATTCGATCAAAGCCTGTCCCATGAGAACCTCTTCGGTACGCTGCATGCGCGCTTCCATTTCCAGTACTTTTGTGCGCAGTGCCTCCAACTGTTCGCGTGTTTCAGAATCACCAAACAGCGCAGCCTGTGCGACATTACAACTCAACAAAAGCAATGGCAGGAAAGCACGCAAAAACATCAATACTCTCCCTGATAGAGAATATCTGTACGGCGGTTTTCAGCCCAGGAAGATTCATCACTTCCCAATGCACGCGGCTTTTCTTCACCCAGACTGACTGCTTCTACCTGCTGATCACGAGCACCGGATAGTAACAGGATATCCTTCACGCTGTTTGCGCGGCGTTGCCCGAGTGCAAGGTTATACTCCCGGCTTCCGCGTTCATCAGTGTTGCCTTGCAGCAATACCTGTGCATTAGTGTTGTCACGCAAATAAGCTGCATGTGCAAGAACCAGATCACGGTACTCGCTCTTTACCGTATAGCTGTCAAAATCAAAGTAGACACTGCGACGGGACAATATGTTGCTGGGATCCTGCAGAGGATTCATCCCGAACCCATCCGACCCTGCACCGCCACGTGTGCCTTCTCCCTCTCTGCTATAAGAATGATCCTCGACATCAGAAGTTTGTTGAGCATTATCGCTAGCGCAAGCTGACAACAGGCAAATTACCAGTACTGCAAAGATTTTTCTCATTTCTCACCATAAATAAATAATTGAACCACGCCTTGTGAGATATTTCCCTCACATCACCGCTGTTTCAGCAAGGGTCCCCAAACTGCTTCCCGAATATTACCCGCTTCCTGGGAAAGACGGCTCTTTGCCTGACCATCACTTGAAACGGTGGATAATATACCACGTCCACCTATTTCAGTTGTGTACAGAATCATACGGTTATTGGGGGAAAAGCTGGGAGATTCATCAAAATTGGAGTCAGTCAGCAACTGCATCTGGCGCGTCGACAAATCCTGAATAGCGACATTGAATCGGCCGGCATTCCTGTGAATATAAACAAACCGTTTCCCGTCCGGACTGTAATGTGGACTGACGTTGTAATCTCCTTCAAAGGTCATTCTCTCAGCAACACCTCCAGATACCGGCATACGATATATCTGCGGACTCCCTCCTCTGTCGGAAGTGAACATCAGCCATCTGCCATCCGGCGAGAAACTGGGTTCCGTATCGATCCCCGGGCTTCGTGAGATCCGCTGCAACCCGCTGCCATCCGCGTTGATCAGATAAATCTGCGATCCACCATGCAATGTCAGAACCACGGCCAGTTTGCTGCCATCAGGCGACCAGGCCGGTGCACTGTTACTTCCCTTGAAATTCGCCACTGCTTTACGTTCACGAGTTGCCAGCGTCTGCACATAAACCACCGGTTTTTTCTTCTCAAACGAGGTGTAGGCAATTCGGCTGCCATCAGGCGACCAAGCGGGGGAGATGATCGGCTCGGTATATTCGATCAGTGAGCGGGCGTTGAACCCATCATAGTCCGACACCTGCAACGCATACTGGCTTCCCTGCTTTCTGACAAAAGCAATTCGGGTACTGAAGGCACCCGGCTCACCAGTCAATGTCTCATACACGATATCCGCAATCCGATGTGCAAAAGCCCGTAACTGTTCTGTTGTGACAGCCCCACTAAACCCGGTCAGTTGAGTCTGTTTGACGACATCCAGCAAACGGAAGCGAACATCTATCCGGCCATCCGGCAGCGGCGAGATACTGCCGACAACCAGCGCACTCGCACCGCGGCCCTGCCAATCGATATACCGGATCTGCTCAGGCTCCTGCGAGGTCAACCCCAAGGTATCGACCAGTTTAAACAGCCCGGTACGCTCCAGATCAGCCGATACAATCGCTGAAATACTCTGGGGAAGCCCTCTTTCCCCATTAAACGGAGCGATGGCAATCGGAATTTTGTTGGTCCCGCCCCCAAAAATTTCGATATTGAGCGCAGCTTGTGATGATGTGCTCATCCACAACAACAGAAGCACACCGGTGCAATACAAAAAATTACGCATACGAATCACCATGACATGTTGTAAAGCAAGCCAGAAACTACTCACGATAATAAACCTTGAGATCTAAATTACGGAACGCATTGAATAACCCCGGATCCGGAGGTAAAGGCAACGGCTTGGCCAGGTAGATTGCTCTTTCCACTGCCTCATCAAACGCAGTGTAACCGCTCGATTTACGCAAAGTCACTGTCAGGACATCCCCTCCCGGCAACAAGGTCACCGTAAACTCGACGGCAGGATTTCCCGGAAGATCGGGTGGCATAATGATACGGCTGCGAATCTTTGCCTTGATCATTTCTCTATATTTTTCGATTTCACCATCCGCCCTGGCTCGCTCCGCTTTTGCTGCCGCCGCTTCGCGTTCACGCTGCTGTGCCTGTTTTTGTGCTTCGGCCTGCTGTCGAACATCTTCCTTCTTCTCGGTTTTCTGTTCGACCTTTTTGACCGGTTCAGGCTTCTTTACCTCTTCTTTAGGTACAGGTTTCTCCACCGGCTTTTTGGTGGGCTCCTTTTTCGGTACTTCTTTTTTCACCGGTTCCGGCTTTTTCACTTCTTCTTTAAGCTGTGGTTTTTCCGTTTTGTCCTTGAGCGCAATGTCGGGTTTACGCACGGGAGGAAGCGCAGCCTTGATCACCGGCTGAGGCTGCGGTTGAGTCTTTTGTTGCGGTTGTGGCTTAACCTTGACTGGTTCGGGTATTACCTTTGCAGCAGATGACGGAGGCTCAACGGGATGCCGGGGCAGCTCGGCCCACAGATCGACTGACATCATTTCAGATACTTCATTCTTCCAATTCAGGCCAAATACCAGCAAAGCGAGGAAAGCCGCATGCACCAGCAGGGCAAACAATGCCGCACGCAGTTTTCCCGGTTCGCTATTATCTCCGGGCAGCCGGACCATTGCGCAATTACACCCCAACAGTTATTTTGATTTGGTTAACAATCCGATTTTCCGGATTTGTTGCTGCTGCAGCAGATCCATTACCTGAATCACCTCTTCATAACGGACATTCTTATCTGCTGCAATAACGACAGGCTGATCGGTATTTTGTGCCTGCCTGGCCCTGATCAGTTCCACCAGCTGGTTGCGATCGACTTGCTGCTCCTTGCCTGCACCGGCACGGTCACGTAATGTGAGATTTCCGTTGGCGGCAATCATCACTTCCAGTGGTTCCGCCGGAGGTGCAGAAGATTTACCGATTTCAGGCAACTCGATCTGGCTGGGTTGGATGAGTGGTGCTGTAATCATAAAGATGATGAGCAGCACCAGCATGACGTCAATGTACGGCACGACATTGATCTCGTTCATCAACCGACGTTTGCTGCGACGCTGAATCATGAGAAATTCGCCATATCCCGAGGTTTAGCCACACGACGCTGCAGTACGTTGGATACTTCCTCTATGAAACTTTCGTAGCGGGTTGCCAGCTGAGCAGTATCACTGGCATAGCGGTTATAGGCAATCACAGCCGGAATTGCCGCAAAAAGTCCCATTGCCGTCGCAATCAGCGCTTCGGCGATACCCGGTGCTACATGCGCGATGGTAGCCTGACCAACATTAGACAGCTCACGAAATGCATTCATGATGCCCCACACTGTTCCAAACAACCCTACATACGGGCTGACCGATCCTACAGTAGCCAGAAATGACAGATGTGACTCGAGCCTGTCCATTTCCCGCTGATAAACAGCCCGCATTGCGCCGCGTGTACTGTCCATGATGGGACCGATATCGACTCCCGACTGATATTTGGTAAATTCGCGGAATCCGGCTTCAAAAATCCGTTCCATGCTGCCTACGGCATGACGTGCACCAGCTGCTCGCTGATAAAGAGCATTCAAATCCGATCCACGCCAGAAAATGTTCTCAAATTCATCAGTCTGTTTAATTTCCTGACGAAGGGTAAACAATTTCCTGAAAATGAACCACCAGGAAACAAATGAAGCCAGCAGCAACAGCAGCATAACCAGTTGAACCGGAAGGCTCGCACCGCTGACAAGATGAAAAAATGATAAATCTTGGGTAATTACTTGACTCATGATGACTGCTTCTCAATTTTTTGGCGAAGAGGTGCTGGAATACTGATTGGCTTCAGCGTTTCCGCTCCGACACACACTGCATGAACGGTCGCGCTGGCAAGTGTACCCTGTTCACGCAAAATCTGTTGCTGCAACGTTATCCGGCTTCTGCCAATGTCTACCACCTGCACGGTTATATCCAGCAGATCGTCCAGTACAGCTGGTTTGAAATACTCGATACCGAGCGAACGAATCAGAAAAATCATTTTATGCGACCGGATCATGGTATCCACCGTAAAACCCAGTTCGCGCAACCACTCGTAGCGGGCACGCTCCAGGAAATTGAGGTAGGACGCATGATATACGACGCCCCCCGCATCAGTATCCTGATAATAGATGCGTACGGGATGAACGAAAACGACTTCCATTTCTATAAAAATACTCTTCAGAAAAATATTGAATTTTGGTTTACGGATGTTACCGGCTTTTAATCCGGGTCAAACAGACTCGGCACTGTCGTTTGGTGTGAAGGGATGATATCGAAATGCTGATAGGCCATAGTCGTTGCCATGCGACCGCGAGGAGTGCGTTGCAGGAATCCCTGCTGAATGAGGTACGGTTCCAGTACCTCCTCGATTGTGTCACGCTCCTCATTGATGGCTGCAGCAAGATTATCCACACCCACCGGCCCACCACCAAATTTTTCCAGTACTGCCAGCAACAGCTTTCTGTCCAGAACATCCAGACCAGTGGCATCAACGTCCAGCATTTGCAATGCAGCATCGGCCACCGGACGATCGATACGCCCGTTTGCCCGGACTTCAGCAAAATCACGTACTCTGCGCAGCAAACGATTGGCTATACGCGGCGTCCCTCGCGATCTGCATGCAATTTCTCTGGCACCGTCAGCAGTCACATCGACATTGAGTAGCCCGGCAGAACGGGTAACGATCTTGCCAAGCTCATCGGCGGTATAAAACTCCAGGCGGGAAACGATCCCAAAGCGATCTCTTAGCGGATTGGTCAACATGCCTGCGCGTGTAGTAGCTCCCACCAGGGTGAAACTCGGCAGATCAATCTTGACCGATCTTGCCGCCGCCCCTTCGCCAATCATGATATCGAGCTGATAATCCTCCATTGCCGGATACAAAATTTCCTCGACAACGGGCGAAAGCCTGTGAATCTCATCGATAAACAAGACATCATTAGTTTCCAGATTGGTCAGCAAAGCGGCCAGATCACCTGCACGTTCCAGCACCGGCCCGGAAGTCTGGCGCAAGTTCACACCCATTTCGCGAGCGATAATATGGGCAAGTGTCGTTTTACCCAACCCTGGCGGGCCAAACAGCAGCACGTGATCCAGCGCTTCCTGCCTTAACCTGGCCGCCTCAATGAAAATTTTCAACTGCTCGCGAATTTTCTCCTGACCAACATAGTCATCCAGTTGAACTGGGCGAAGTGCACGCTCTATGACTTCTTCCCGGGAAGAAAATGGGGAGGCAGTAATGATTCGATCCGATTCAATCATTTAGAACCAGCCAAGATACTATTTTGCTTTCGATAAAAGCCTGAGTGACTGCATGATGCCGTCAGATACCGTCACGCCTTCGGACAATTGCCCGAGTGCCCAGTTGGCTTCGCGGTCATTATAGCCCAGTGCAGATAGCGCGTTGAGAATGTCTTTATCGATACTTGAGGCCATTGCTGTTCCAGTTTCAGGCAGGGTTATCGCCGGGCTGATTTTATCGCGCAACTCAAGCAGCAAACGCTCCGCAGTTTTTTTTCCGATACCCGGGATTCTGGTCAGACGGGTGCTGTCCTGTGATACCACGATCTGATGCAAGTCATTGACACTCAAACCAGATAAGATCGCCAAACCTGTTCTTGCACCAATACCGGAGATTTTTGTAAGCTGACGAAACAGTACCCGTTCTGGCTCCGTCATAAAACCAAACAACAAATGTGCATCCTCACGCACCCAGAAATGGGTGTGAAGCATTACCTGTTCGCCAATACCGGGCAACCTGCAGAAGGTGCTCATCGGCACATCGATTTCATAACCGATGCCATTTACATCCACCAGTACAAGCGGGGGATGTTTCTCCAGCAGCAGACCGGCAATTCTCCCGATCACAGCCGCTTGCTCCGTTTAGAGCGATTGCGGGCACTCAGGGTCAACAGGCCGGTTCCGCCGTGAGCATGACAAATGGCACATGCCAGTGCATCGGCTGCATCCGGTCGCGGTCGTTCTCCCAGCCCCAGCAACCGCATCACCATTTCCTGCACCTGTTCTTTACGGGCATGACCATTCCCCACCACAGCCTGTTTGACTTGCAAGGCAGTATATTCATACACGGAAAGTTCATGAAGAACCGCTGCACTGATCGCAGCACCGCGTGCCTGGCCAAGCAACAGGGTTGATTTGGGATTGATATTGACGAAAACCTGTTCTACCGCAACCTGCTCCGGTTTATGCTGCAGAATGATTTCATTCAATCCATCGAGAATGGTCTTCAAACGATCCGGCAAACCGGATTCTCCAGTCACTACACAGCCGCTGCCAATATAAACCAGCCGATTCCCGATTTTCTCAACAATGCCAAAACCCGTTATACGCAAACCAGGATCGATTCCCAGTATGCGAATACCTTTAGCGGCATATACCAACGAGGTCAAGTATCCAGGACTGCCGAAGTATAAACATCCTGCACATCGTCGATATCTTCCAGGGCATCCAGCAGTTTCTGCATCTTGACCGCATCATCTCCCTGCAGCAAGACTTCGTTTTCGGGTTTCCAGGTTACCTCTGCCAGTTCAGCCTTGAAGCCAGCTTTTTCCAGTGTATCTCTGACTGATACGAACGTATCAGGACCAGTAATCACCTCCAGACTGCCATCATCGTTACTGATGACATCTTCCGCGCCTGCTTCGAGCGCAGCTTCCAGAAGCTGCGCTTCACCAACTCCAGGGGCGAACAACAACTGGCCACAATGTTTGAACAAATATGCTACCGAACCATCGGTTCCCAGGTTGCCACCATGTTTGGTGAAAGCATGGCGAACTGCGGCGACCGTTCGCGTACGATTGTCCGTCATGCAATCGACCATCACCGCTGCCCCGGATATTCCGTAACCCTCGTAACGAATTTCCTCATAGTTGACCCCTTCAAGCTCGCCACAACCACGCTTGATCGCACGCTCGACGTTATCTTTCGGCATGTTATGTCCGAAAGCCTTATCCATCGCTAATCTCAACCGGGGGTTACTGTTTGGATCTCCGCCACCCAAGCGGGCAGCTACCGTAATTTCCTTGATCAGACGGGTAAAAATCTTCCCGCGCTTGGCATCCTGCGCGGCCTTTTTATGCTTGATATTAGCCCATTTACTATGACCAGCCATTGACTTCCTTCAACCATTGAAAGTAGATAATGCTACCACTCCTGTAGTATTGTATAAAGCATAAGGGACTGAAGCTCCCGGTGCTGATCATCCGCAACTTCGCTTCAGTACCTTCGCAATAATCAGTTTGACCAATTATTCAACAGTAACTGATTTGGCAAGATTTCGGGGTTTATCGACATCAGTGCCTTTCTGTAGAGCCACATGATAAGCCAGTAACTGTAATGGTATGGTATGCAAGATGGGACTGAGTACACCACTGTGTTCAGCCAGCCTGATAATATGAACTCCCTCGCTCTCCTCGATACGTGAATCCGCATCGGCGAAGACATACAATTCCCCGCCTCGCGCACGCACCTCGTGCAGATTGGATTTCAGCTTCTCCAGCAGTGCATCATTCGGCGCTATGGCAACTACCGGCATTCCACTATCTACCAGTGCGAGAGGACCATGCTTGAGTTCACCCGCCGCATAAGCCTCGGCATGGATGTATGAAATCTCCTTGAGCTTCAGCGCACCTTCCAGTGCGATCGGGTAATGTACACCGCGCCCCAGAAACAAAGCATGGTGCTTCTGGGAAAAATCCCCGGCCCATTTTCTGATTTCCGGTTCACATTGCAGCGCATGTTGTATTGCAACCGGTAAATGCCGCAGTGCGGCAATCATTTTTTGTTCGTCTCCAGTTGACAACTGATCGCGTATCTTTGTAAGCACTGCTGTAAACAACAGCAAAGCCGCCAACTGTGTAGTAAACGCTTTTGTGGAGGCAACTCCAATTTCAGGGCCGGCGCGAGTCAAAAAGCGCAGATCCGTTTGTCTGATCAGTGCACTTTCCGGCACGTTGCAAATCGCCAGACTGTAGCGATGTCCTAATGATTTGGCATAACTGAGTGCAGCCAGAGTATCTGCAGTTTCGCCGGATTGGGAAATACCGACGACCAACGTGGTCGGATCGGCAATTGGATCACGATAACGGTATTCACTGGCAATCTCGACATTACAAGGAAGTCTTGCAATCGTTTCCAGCCAGTATTTCGCAACCAGACCGGCATGATAGCTTGTCCCGCAAGCAAGTATCAGCACTCCCTGAGTCTGTGCAAGAATGCTTTGTGCCTCACTGCCAAATAATTGAGGAGATACCGATTGAGCATTCAACACCATTTCCAGGGTATTCGCCACAGCAACAGGTTGCTCAAAGATTTCCTTCTGCATGAAATGTGAATAGGGCCCTAGTTCTACTGCATCACGCGTCAGGCTGCTTTCAGTTACTTTGCGAGTGACTTCATAGCCATTTACCGAATCCAGGCAATTCAGAATCCGATATCCATCACTGGACAACTCTGCCACATCTCCTTCCTCAAGATACACGATTCTCTGCGTAACCTGCACCAGTGCAGAGGCATCAGAAGCAGCATAAAGCCCGTCATCATCTATCCCGAGTAAGAGCGGGGCGCCATTTCTGGCTACGATAATACGATCCTGGCGCGATTCCTCCATCACAGCTATCGCATATGCGCCTTGCAACTCATCAAGGGAACGACAGACTGCTTCCAGTAAATCGTTGGTCTTACAGAGGTAAGATGAAATCAGGTGAGCAATCACTTCGGTATCGGTATCCGACAGAAACTCAAATCCATCCTGTTGTAAACGTTGCCGAAGAGTTTCGTGATTTTCGATAATGCCGTTATGTACAACGGCAATCTTTTTTTGATCACCTGAGAAATGAGGGTGAGCATTACGTTCAGAAGGTACGCCATGTGTCGCCCAGCGAGTATGTGCAATACCGGTAAGTCCCGATGTTTTTCCGCTATCGACCAGTTTGCTCAGTTCAGAAACACGGCCTGTTGTCCGTAGTCTGTGCAACATGCCATCCGCCACCACGATTCCAGCTGAATCATAGCCACGATACTCAAGCCTGGATAATCCTTCCAGTAAAAAAGGTACAACATCATTTTTTGCAATCGCACCCACAATACCGCACATAGCCAGACCCCTACTCAATCCTGTTATTCAAACAACCTCAGTTCCTGTCTTTCCTCGGCCGTTTCCAGTTAGCGATACTCGTTTGTTTGGTCCGAGATAATGTAAGCTGACCTTCAGGCGTATCGCGCGTAATCGTCGAACCGGCCCCAATCGTCGATCCTCTCGCCACCGTTACCGGAGCAACCAGCTGTGTATCAGAACCAATGAATACATCATCCTCGATAACGGTCCGATGTTTAAATGCTCCGTCATAATTACACGTGATTGCACCGGCACCAATATTGACCCGCCTGCCCATTTCAGTATCACCTACATAACTGAGATGATTGACCTTGCTCTCCGATGCAATATGGCTATTTTTGATCTCCACAAAATTCCCGACATGAACGGCATCATCGAGCTGTGTTCCTGGCCGGATACGGGCGTATGGACCAATACGGCAATTTTTACCTACTTCTGCATCCTCTATCAGGCTAAATGGATGAACAACTGATCCATCTGAGACAATCACATTCCGGAGTATGCAATTTGCATGGATTTTGACGTTATTACCCAAACGAACGTTACCCTCAAATATGCAATTAATGTCTATTTCAACATCATTTCCACAAACAAGTCGGCCACGTACATCGAAGCGTGCCGGATCAGCAAACATCACTCCCTGCTCCATAAGCCTGTTGGCAGTATCCTGTTGATGAGCACGCTCCAGGATAGACAATTGAATCTTGTCGTTCACACCGGATACTTCCCAATCAGATGCAGGACTGGAAGTTTCGATCGGCATGCCGGCATCCACAGCCATGGCAATGATATCAGTAAGGTAATACTCACCTTGGGTATTGGCATCACTCAGATTATCGAGCCAATTACCTAAACAGCCATTCGGGAGAACCATAATACCGGTATTGATTTCTCGAATTTTCTTCTGTGATTGAGAGGCATCTTTTTCTTCTACAATTGCCTGGATGCGATTTGTTACAGGATCACGCACAATCCGTCCGTAGCCGGTCGGATTGTCCAATTCAACTGTCAACAGGACAAGATTATCTTCACGCGCTTTCTCAATCAAAGCCTTGAGCGTATCACTCTTTACCAGTGGCACGTCACCAAATAAAACCAGCGTTACACCTTTATTACCAAGATAAGGTAATGCCTGTTTTACAGCATGCCCAGTCCCAAGTTGCTGAGCCTGTTTTACCCAGATAAGATCAGAATGATCGCCGATAACCTGGCGAACCAGCTCACCCCCATACCCAAATACCACGCATATTCTTTTCGGCGACAACGTACGGGCAATATCCAGAACATGCGATAAAATTGGTTTTCCTGCCAGAGGATGTAATACCTTGGGTAAAGACGAACACATTCTCTTACCCATTCCAGCCGCTAATATCACGACATCAACTTGTAACACGAGTTTTAACCCTCTTTTGGATTACTTCATTTGCCACTACGCAAATAAACGTTCTATCTACGAACCGCAAACTCGCTATTTCTTTTACACAATGACCACTGAAAACACATACATAGTCTTAATGTATAAAAGGAAATGGTTAAAATAACCAGGTTGGATAGAAAAATATTTTAATCTTATAAAAAAAGGGCGATCAATAGTCGCCCTTTTTAACTAAATCCACCATTACAGAACAGTCAGAGAAATCAGTGACCTCTTTTTCTCAACTTCTGAATGGCTGCCAACTGCGCTGTAGCTTCAATCAGCTCAGCCTGTGCACGTGCGTACTCGATTTCAGAAATTTTGTTTTTCATGATCTCCTCCGCTTTCCGTTTGGCTTCTAAAGCCTTGGCTTCATCCAGATCTTTTCCACGCACTGCAGTGTCTGCCAGAATCGTCACAACATCTGGCTGTACTTCAAGCATCCCGCCTGAAACATAAACTTCTTCATCATCCTGAAGCGGTGCTTTCACCCGGACCACACCGGACTTGATACGAGTCAGCATAGGTGTATGTTGAGGAAAAATCCCTACCTCACCCATCACTGCCGGAGCAACAATAAACTCTGCAGGACCGGAATAAATCGATTCCTCTGCACTCACTATATCCAAGTGAAATATCGTACCCATCAATTATCTGTCAATTAATTTTATGTATTTATTGAATTGATTTGGCTTTCTCAAGCACTTCCTCAATACCACCTACCATGTAGAAAGCCTGTTCAGGAATATCGTCATACTCACCACTGACAATACCCTTGAATCCCTTGATGGTTTCTTTCAATGGTACATATTTACCCGGCGATCCTGTAAAGACTTCAGCAACGAAGAATGGCTGAGAGAGAAATCTTTGTATTTTACGGGCACGACTAACTGACAACTTATCCTCAGGGGACAGCTCATCCATACCTAAAATAGCAATGATATCGCGTAATTCTTTATATCGCTGCAATGTTTGCTGAACTTCACGTGCGGTATTGTAATGATCCTCACCAATAATCAAAGGATCCAGCTGGCGCGAAGTCGAATCAAGTGGATCAACAGCCGGATAAATCCCGAGTGAAGCGATATCCCTGGAAAGTACCACTGTAGCATCAAGGTGACCGAATGTCGTTGCAGGAGATGGGTCAGTCAAGTCATCCGCCGGAACATAAACGGCCTGAATGGATGTAATCGACCCTGTCTTGGAAGAAGTAATCCTTTCTTGCAGCCGGCCCATTTCTTCTGCAAGTGTTGGCTGATACCCTACTGCTGATGGCATACGCCCTAACAGTGCGGAAACTTCAGTACCTGCCAAGGTATAACGATAAATATTATCCACAAAGAACAATACATCACGCCCTTCGTCACGAAATGCCTCAGCCATCGTCAGACCGGTAAGTGCTACACGTAAACGGTTACCAGGCGGCTCATTCATCTGGCCATAAACCAAAGCTACCTTATCCAGTACGTTAGAGTCTTTCATTTCATGGTAGAAATCATTACCCTCACGTGTCCTTTCACCCACGCCAGCAAAAACCGAGTAGCCACTATGCTCGATTGCAATATTACGAATAAGCTCCATCATATTTACGGTTTTACCTACACCGGCACCACCGAAAAGCCCGATCTTGCCTCCTTTCGCAAAGGGGCAAACCAAATCGATCACTTTAATCCCGGTTTCCAATAACTCCGTGGATGCCGACAGCTCATCAAAAGCAGGAGCGGCCCGATGGATAGGCATTAAGGAATTCGCGCCGATTTCTCCCATTTCATCAATGGGTCTGCCAAGGACGTCCATAATACGGCCAAGTGTTTTAGTACCTACAGGAACCGAAATCTGTTTTTGGGTATTAGTAACCATCATTCCACGTCGCAGACCATCGGACGACCCAAGAGCAATAGTCCTGACGACCCCATCTCCGAGCTGTTGCTGCACTTCCAGCGTCAACTCCGATCCTTCCATTACCAGGGCATCATATACTTTTGGTATTTCCCCCGGCGTAAACTCCACATCGATTACTGCGCCAATGCACTGAACGATCTTTCCTTGATGGCTCATCACTTTTCCCTAAATACGAATTTATAATACTTAAACAGCAGCAGCACCGCCCACGATTTCTGACAATTCCTTGGTAATGGCTGCCTGACGAGACTTGTTATAAATGAGCGTCAGCTCATCAATCAGGTTACCTGCATTATCAGATGCCGCTTTCATTGCAACCATCCTTGCCGATTGTTCTGAAGCCATGTTCTCAGCAACTGCCTGGTATACGAGCGCCTCTATATACCTGACCATGATATCGTCGATAACCGGTTTTGCCTCGGGTTCATAAATATAATCCCACGGTGCACGGGCAGGTCTGGCTTCGCCATCCTCACTGCTGATACGATCATCAGTCAAGGGAAGAAGCTGCTCCATAACCGGCATCTGCTTCATTGTATTAATAAAGCGGTTATAGAAAATATATACCCTATCCAACTGGCCTTCTGTATATGCATCCAAGACTACCTTGACTGCACCAATCAACCTTTCCATATTAGGTGCATCACCCAACCCGGTTATTTGTGAGATTACCTGAGTACCAAGGCGGCTCATGAACCCCAAACCCTTGTTACCTATGCAGCAAGCATCTACATGATTACCTTCGGTTTCCCACGTTCGAATTTCATTGAGTGCTCTACGCAGCACATTCGTGTTCAACCCGCCACACAAACCTTTATCTGAAGTTACAACAATGATTCCCACTCTTTTAACAGAGTCACGACTTATCAGAAAAGGATGGCGATACTCAACACTGGCATTACTCATATGTGCAGCCACGTTGCGTATCTTCTCGCCATAAGGACGCGCTTTCTTCATACGATCCTGCGCCTTCCTCATTTTGGAAGCGGCAACCATTTCCATGGCACGTGTAATCTTTTGCGTATTTTTAACGCTTTTGATTTTATTGCGTATCTCTCTGCTGCTGGGCATTGGTTAATATGTTCCGTTTTGCTTGAATTCCTGAATGGCTGCTTCTAACGCTTTTTCTGTTTCTGCATCAAGTTCTTTGCTGGCTTCAATCTTATCCAGTATTGCACCATGATGACTGCGAATATGACTTTTCAATGCCGACTCAAAAGCAAGCGCACGCTTTATATCAACATCATCAAAGTAACCCTTGTTTAAGGCAAACAGCGTCAACGCCATCTCTGAAACTTTCAACGTCGCGTACTGGCTTTGTTTCATTAACTCCGTAGCCATTTTTCCACGCTCCAGCTGCTTGCGTGTGGCTTCATCGAGATCAGAAGCAAATTGTGCGAAAGCAGCAAGTTCACGATATTGAGCCAGCGCCAAACGAATCCCGCCACCCAATTTTTTAATCACCTTGGTTTGTGCGGCGCCGCCCACCCGGGATACAGAAATACCAGCATTGATTGCCGGGCGTATCCCTGCGTTAAATAAATCAGATTCCAGGAATATCTGCCCATCCGTAATTGAAATAACATTGGTCGGCACGAATGCCGTTACGTCACCTGCCTGTGTTTCAATGATAGGTAAAGCCGTCAGCGACCCGGTTTTTCCTTTTACCTTTCCACCAGTGGCTTTTTCAACATAATCAGCATTGACTCTTGCTGCTCTTTCCAGCAAACGGGAGTGAAGATAAAAAACATCCCCCGGATAAGCTTCACGACCCGGTGGACGACGCAACAGCAGAGAAATCTGACGATAAGCCCATGCCTGCTTGGTCAAATCATCATAAACAATGAGTGCATCCTGCCCTTTATCACGAAAATATTCACCCATGGTACAACCGGAATAGGGTGCGATATACTGCATAGCCGCTGATTCAGAAGCAGAAGCAACCACGACAATCGTATATGCCATGGCACCAACTTCTTCAAGCTTCCGTACGACGTTTGCAATCGATGATGCTTTCTGACCGATTGCCACATAGATACAGATTACATCCTCACCCTTCTGGTTGATGATTGCATCGATTGCCACTGCCGTCTTACCAGTTTGACGATCTCCAATGATCAGTTCGCGCTGCCCTCTTCCGACTGGAACCATTGAATCAATTGATTTCAACCCTGTCTGCACCGGCTGATCTACCGATTTACGCCATACGACACCAGGAGCTATCTTTTCTATCGGCTCTGTTCCCTCTGCAGCAATGGGTCCTTTTCCATCTATTGGCTGCCCCAAAGCATTGACGACACGACCTAATAATGCCTCACCTACCGGAACTTCGAGAATTCTACTGGTACATTTAACGATATCTCCTTCTTTCAGATGCTCGTACGCACCCAAGATAACCGCACCGACCGAATCACGCTCCAGATTGAGTGCCAAGCCAAATGTCCCACCCGGAAATTCCAGCATTTCACCCTGCATTACGTCGGAAAGACCATGCACACGAACGATACCATCTGTCAGTGATACAATGGTTCCCTGCGTACGAAATTCCGATGTAACGGAAAGGCCTTCAATCTTACTTTTGATTAATTCACTGATTTCTGATGGATTTAACTGCATTTTTTATAACTCCTAGCTTTTGAGCGCCGTCGCCATGGCTTCCAGCTTTCCGTGCACAGAACTATCGACTACCTGATCACCAATTTTAATTCTTACACCACCAATGAGCTCGCTATCAACACTTACTTCCGCTTTAACTTTTCGCTGAAATTTTGCTTCAAGAATTGAAACAAGCTTTTCCAACTGGCCAGAATCAAGCGGGAATGCCGACACTACTTCAGCCTCCAATATACTTTCGTGCTGCGCTTTAAGCTGTTCAAACAACTCATAGATCTGTGGCATTACCAGCAATCGTTGATTATCGATCAATAGCGATACCAATCGCTTGCCATCCTCATTCAGTTTTTTACCACACACGCTGAAAATAATTTCACGCAACTTTACTGAAGAAATCAGTGGATTACTGATCAGCTCTCTTATCTGAGACTCCCGAACGATTGAATTAACAGCATCAAGCGTCTCTGACCAGGAAAACAAAGACCCACTTTCCCTAGCAAGCTTGAAAACTGCTTCTGCGTATGGTCGTGCAATTGTTATCGCTTCAGCCATTTATTTTAACTCTGCCTCTATTGATGCCAGCAAATCTGCATGAACCTTGGCATTCACTTCCCGACGAAGAATTTTTGATGCACCTTGCACCGCCAACCCTGCTACCTGCTGACGCAAAGATTCACGCGCACTGAAGGTTTCATGCTGAATTTCCGCCTTGGCTCCCGCTATAATTTTTTCCCCTTCAATCCGGGCATTTTGCTTGGCTTCCTCTATGATGTCCGAAGCTCTTTTTTCCGCCTGAATAACGATCTCACTCGCACGTTGCTTAGCTTCCTTCAGCACTTCCGATGAACGCTGACTGGCAAGCTCCAACTCTTTTTTACCACGCTCACCTGCCGCCAAACCATCCGCTATTTTCTGCTGACGTTCCTCTATCGCACGCAACAGATACGGCCATACAAACCTAGCGGTGAACCATATAAACAGGGAAAAGGCTATTGCTTGCGAGACCAATGTGAAATTTATATTCATAACGACCCTTTATTCATTCACCTCGGTAACAAATTCAATAGACTACTTACTGAATAACAGCCAGCAGCGGATTACCAAATGCAAATAACATTGCCAGACCCACGGCGATAATGAACGAAGCATCGGTCAGCCCTAGAAGCAGAAATACCTTGCCTTGCAGAGTTGGAATCATTTCAGGCTGACGAGCCGCGCCTTCCAGAAATCTACCGCACATCACACCCACACCGATACAAGCACCTGCGGCACCCAGACCAATCATCAGCCCGATACCGATTCCTGTATACGCCTGAATCATTGCAAGAAATTGAGCGTTTTCCATATTTTTTCCTCTAGTTCAAGTTGATAACAAAAATCTTACTAATTAATGCGATTCATGAGCCATTGAAAGGTAAACCACCGCCAACATCATAAAAATAAATGCCTGCAAAACCACAATCAATATATGAAATATCGCCCAACCAGCGCCAAGTATGGCGCCAAAAAATGTACCGGTTACGCCTGTCGCCGCCCACATTCCCAACAGCATAAAAATAATCTCACCAGCGTACATATTTCCGAACAACCGTAACGAATGTGACAACGGCTTCGAAATATACTCAATCACATTAAGTAACAGATTAAAGGGCCATAACAACGGATTCTTACCAAATGGAGTACATACCAGCTCTGTAACCCACCCCCCAAATCCTTTAACCTTGATAGCAAAATAAATGGTCAGTATCCAGATAGACAACGCCAGCGCAAAGGTTGTATTGACATCGGCAGTTGGCACACTTCTCCAGTTATGGAGCCCAAAAATATGCTCATAAATCCATGCCATGATGTCGATAGGCAGAAAATCCATCGCATTCAACAGAAGAACCCAGACAAATATAGTCAACGCTGCAGGAGCCACAAATGCGTGGCGATTTCCATGAAATGTCGTCTTTACCTGATCATCAATAAATTCGATCAATAACTCAACGAATGCCTGTGTCTTGCTGGGAACTCCTGATGTGGCTTTTCTGACAACCATCCAGATTAAACCCAGACTGACCACCCCAAGCAGCACCGACATGAACAGCGTATCTGTATGCAACACCCAGAACGCACCATCACCAACACTAATTGTGTGATTTGTCAGATGGTGCTGTATATATGTTGTAGGATTTAACTCAGCTTCTGAAGACATTTATTTACCCTTACACACTTTTGATCAGAGCATTTTATTTATTTAATTTTTCAGGCACAAACACTGCCATGCTTGATATCAATACAGCAACGACAAATGAACCAATAAACATGACAGGCTGCAAACCCTCGAATATCGCGAATACGGCCCAAAGCGACATTATGATTATGAATATCTTTACAGTTTCAGCACGTAAAGCAGTACGCAAAGTTCCACTCGCTGAATAACCGCTGTGCCTCGATACCAGAATCGCATATACTGCCCCGGCAATCACACTAATGATTGCACCGAGAAATCCTGAAATTGCAGCATTCACTCCTGAAAGCAGGCCACACAAAACGGCAGCCAGTATTGCAAACGCCAGCTGCCAGAATATAATGATTTTTAACGGCCTGCTTTTAATCGGGAACATTCACTCCAACGGGCACAGCAAGAAGAAATGCCGCAACAAAAAGTGCGGCGATTCTACCTTGATCACCTTACCTAGTCAATCAATGCAAAAGGGCAATATCATTTTTGATTCGTGGCTTCTATCTCGAGTTTCTGGAATCCTCGGATTACCAGTGCTTCTGTACGCTCAAATGCATTTTGGCAGTATTACGCATATAGATATAACTCCTCTCCAGAAAGTATCTAATTTTTTGAAGTTTATCCGCCGATCAAGTAAAATTACACAGCCTGATATCCAGGCATCTTCAAAAAAGAAGACCGTTTTATGCGATCGTCATCATGACATGCATATTTGTTAATCCCTTGCCTTACTTGTTTAATGTAACCAGAAGGCTTTACCTATAAGGAAATCATGAGGCATTACGAAATCGTATTTATTGTCCACCCTGATCAGAGTGAGCAAGTATCTGCGATGACTGAGCGCTACAGCAATATCGTCACTGGCAGATCCGGAAAAATTCACAGGCTGGAAGATTGGGGACGCAGGCAGTTAACCTATCCTATACAAAAGCTGCATAAAGCACATTACGTGCTGATGAATATCGAGTGCGACCAAGAGTCCTTGAATGAACTGGAACACAGCTTTAAATTTAACGACGCCATCCTTCGTCATCTCGTCATTCGTATGAATGGCCCGATCACAACCCCTTCTCCGATGATGCAGGAAGGAAAATCCAGACCACCCCATTCCTCAGATGAGGATAGTGAGAATACTGCTCCAGCCAAAGCAAAAACGGCTGATTCTCCCGGCGAAGATACCCGAACAACCGAGGAAAGTGATCCCAAACCCTGATCCGGAATCATCGATCAACCGGAATCAGGTGATTATCGGTGGAACAATCACTGATCTGGCTTCACCTCGTTATACACCTGCCGGCCTCATGATTGCCGAATTCAAGCTGAGTCATTGTTCAAATCAGCAGGAAGCAGGTATTCAACGTAGAATCGAGTTTGAATTTGAAGCGATCGCCATAGCAGAAACAGCTGAAAAAATTATTCGTATAGGATCTGGCAGTAACGTCGAAATTACCGGTTTCATTGCTAAAAAAAACCGTTTGAGCAATCAGCTGGTTTTACATGTACGTAACACCCGGATCATCTGAAATAAAATACCAGACACGCACTAGTGGAGAAACGATATGAGATTCTCAAGAAACAAGGATGCAGACAAAAGGATGAAAGACCGGATGGCAAACCGGCCTCTTTTCAAACGCAAGAAATTTTGCCGTTTCACTGCTGAAGGAATCAAGCATATCGATTATAAAGATATCGATTTACTGAAAGACTTCGTCAGTGAAAACGGCAGGATCATTCCAGCCAGAATTACCGGCACGCGTGCATATTATCAGCGGCAGTTGAACCTCGCCATCGAGCGCGCCCGCTTTCTTGCACTGCTACCCTATACTGATCAGCACTAAGCAACCAGGAGAGACAACATGCAAGTAATTTTATTGGAAAAAATCGCCAAATTGGGCTCACTGGGCAATATCGTAAACGTCAAACCGGGCTATGCCCGCAATTATCTGATCCCACAAGGAAAAGCCAGAAGAGTAACCGAGAAGGTCATTGCCGAGTTTGAAGCACAGCGCGCGGAACTGGAGAAAAAGCAATCCGAGATTTTAGCAGCTGCCAGCGCACAAGCAGCCAGACTGGATGGCTTGCTCGTTCAGATATCCCAGAAAGCAGGAGTAGATGGCAAGCTTTTTGGTTCGGTTACCAGTGCAAATATCACTGAGGAATTGCGCAAGCAGGATTTTCCAGTTGAAAAATCCATGATTCGCATGCCTGAGGGACAAATCAAACAGATAGGTGATTATACAGTCACCGTTGTACTTCACAGCGAAGTATCGGCACATATTACCGTATCAGTATTGGGCGAAACGACAATCTGATATCCCTGGTAAGCATCAAACAAAGAAAGGACTGTCTCTGGTCCTTTTTTTGTTTCCGCATCAAAATGGTACTATCCTGATTCTGCTCTTAGCCCTTAATCGTCCCCATGAATCAACTCACCAGCAGCTTTATCCAGAACCTTGCCGAAGATAATATCTATAAACTTCCGCCACACTCTATCGAGGCTGAACAATCCGTCCTGGGCGGGCTCATGCTGGATAATCAGGCCTGGGATAAAGTAGCGGACATCATCATCGAAAGTGACTTTTATCGTCAGGATCATCAACTCATTTACCAGCATATCTCCCGGCTCATAGAGCAGAACAAACCGGCAGATGTCATTACCGTTGCCGAATCTCTCGAAAATGCAGCCCAACTGCAACATGCAGGAGGGCTGGCCTATATCGGTGCCATTGCACAGAATACCCCGTCTGCAGCCAACATTCGCCGGTACGCAGAAATTGTCCGGGAACGCTCGATCATGCGCAAGCTGGCACAAGTCAGCACACAAATCACTGACTCGGCCTACAACCCGGCAGGCCGCTCAGCAGGTGATCTGCTGGATGAAGCGGAAAGCAGAATATTTGAGATTGCAGAACAAAGTGCACATGGCAAACAGGGATTTGTCGATATCCAGCCACTGCTGAAACAGGTAGTAGAGCGAATCGAAGTACTCTATAACCGCAGCAATCCCAGTGATATCACCGGTATCCCCTCTGGTTTCAATGACCTCGACCAGAAAACTTCCGGCTTCCAGCCCGGCGATCTGATTATTGTTGCCGGACGGCCTTCGATGGGAAAAACAGCCTTTGCTCTCAATATCGGTGAGCATGTCGCACTGGAAACCAGCAAACCGGTAGCCGTGTTCAGCATGGAAATGGGAGGTGTGCAGCTTGCCATGCGTATGCTGGGATCCATCGGCCGACTGGATCAGCATAAAATGCGTACCGGCCAACTGAATGATGATGACTGGCCGAGGCTTACCCACGCACTGGGTAAACTGAATGATGCACCGATATTCATCGATGAAAGCGCAGGATTAAACTCTCTGGAACTGCGTGCCCGCGCCCGGCGCTTGTACCGGCAATATGAAGGGCTGGGACTCATCATTATCGACTACCTGCAACTGATGTCAGCCACCTCACCCGGCAGTGAAAACCGTGCTGCCGAAATTTCGGAAATTTCACGCTCACTGAAAGCACTGGCAAAAGAACTGCAGGTTCCCGTAATCGCTTTGTCACAGTTGAACCGTGGCCTCGAACAACGTCCCAACAAACGCCCGATCATGTCTGATTTGCGTGAATCAGGCGCCATTGAACAGGACGCCGATGTGATCCTGTTTATTTACCGGGATGAAGTTTACAACCCGGATACTCCAGACAAAGGTATCGCAGAAATCATCATAGGCAAGCAGCGTAACGGGCCGATTGGCAAGATTGATCTCACCTTTCTGGGAGAATTTACAAGGTTCGAGAACTGTGCCCGCACTGCTGATTACTATTGAGATACTGATCTGGCGCGTATCCGGATAATCAGCTTATATCCATACGGCGGTATTGAATGGCTTCCGCCACATGTTTTCCCAGAACAGGCTCACTGCCTGATAAATCCGCAATGGTTCGAGCCAGTTTCAGTATCCTGTGATAAGCCCGTGCCGACATATTCAGGCGAGTCATAGCCCGTTCCAGCATGCATTTACCCTCTGCATCCGGATGACAAAGTTTTTCTATCTCCTGCACCCTCAGCTCCGTGTTGGGTACATTTTGACGATCCAACTGACGCTGTCGGGCAACAGTCGTCCTTGACCGGATAACGGCACTCGGTTCACCCGGCCCCGAGCGCAACAAATCTTCCTTCGGCAAAGCAGGCACTTCAATCTGAATATCGATGCGATCCAGCAGCGGGCCAGATATTTTGCCGCGATAGCGCGCCACCTGATCAGGCGTACAACGGCACTTTCCCTCGTAATGCCCGAGATAACCACAGGGGCAGGGATTCATTGCAGCAATAAGCTGAAATCTGGCCGGAAAATCTGCGCGCTGCGTAGCTCGTGAAATGGTAATGTAACCGGATTCGAGCGGTTCACGCAGCACTTCCAGCACTCGCCGGTCAAATTCAGGCAGCTCATCGAGAAATAAAACACCATGCATTGCCAGTGAAATCTCACCCGGACGTGGAATACCCCCTCCACCGACCAGCGCTACCGCAGATGCCGTATGATGCGGTGCCCGGAAAGGGCGACGCTTCCAGTCAGTCAAATTGAATCTGCCGCTGCCCAAAGATTGAATGGCAGCCGATTCAAGCGCCTCCTGCCCGGTCATGGGCGGCAGAATACCCGGTATACGCCGTGCCAGCATGGATTTACCGGTACCTGGCGGCCCGATCATCAACACACTGTGACCACCTGCTGCCGCAATCTCCAGTGCACGCTTCGCCTGCATCTGGCCTTTGACCTCTCCCATATCCGGGTAGCTGCCTGCAGTTTCCTCATCATTCGGCTTGGTACTGTAGGGTTCCCACGCTTTCTGACCGGTCAAATAAGCGCACAACTGCAACAATGAAGTAGCGGGATAAATCTTCGCCTCCTGAACCAGCGCCGCTTCCCCGGCATTCTGTTCCGGCAACACGAAACCGCGACCTGAACGGGATGCACTGTAGGTCATGGCCAATGCACCACGAATGGGACGCAGCCGGCCATCGAGTGATAATTCTCCCGCCCATTCGTACTGATTCAGCCTGTCTGCGGGAATTTGCCCACTGGCAGCCAATATACCCAAGGCGATCGGCAGATCGAAACGCCCGCTTTCCTTGGGTAAATCAGCTGGAGCCAGATTGACGGTAATCCGCCGTGCAGGAAATTTGAAACGCCCGTTCAGTATGGCAGCGTGTACTCTATCCTTACTCTCTCTGACTTCCGTCTCAGGGAGACCAACAATGGTAAATTTTGGAAGACCATTGGAAAGATGCACCTCAACAGTTACCAGAGGCGCGTCCATGCCACATAATGCACGGCTGTAAAGAATGGCCAGTGACATGGAGAAGATCGATCACTCAAACAAAATACAAGTGTCGCTTATCAACATCCTGCACAACTGGCGCCCGTTATCACCCGTTACGGTTGTGTTTCGCAACAGGCATCTCCCGTTTCATTCGATGAAACCACTTCTGCCGGCTGCTGTAATTGTTGTTCCAGTTTGCGTACTTTTTCTTCCAGTTCAGCCAATTTGATACGTGTGCGTTTAATAACCTCCTGCTGCACATCGAATTCTTCGCGTGTAACCAGGTCCAGCCGTGCAAAGGCACCGGTCAGCATGGCCCGCATATTTTTCTCGACATCTCTGGCTGGACTGCTGGCCAGAATTTCGTTTACCTTGCTGCCGATCTCGTTTAACACATTTTTATCCAACATCTCTTCTCTCTCCATTAAAATTTCAAAGTCTTATCATCGGCTTCCGGGATAAAATCTCATATTTTCAATCAACAGGCAAACACAAATCAGCAGCTTCCGCCTCAATCGGCAATCAATATAAAAGCTGCTTCCTCTACCTTAACCAATCAGCTTCGATGGATCGTCTGCAACTTCTGGAATACTGGCTGAAAGCCCTTTATCCCGATCAGCCCTGCACTTTGTCGCCTGCCTCGGCGGATGCCAGTTTTCGCCGCTATTTTCGTGCATCTCTTCCCGGAAAAACACTGATCGTGATGGATGCTCCGCCACAGCAGGAAGACTGCCGGCCGTTCTTGCATGCAGCCAGCATTTTTTCCCGTGCATCCGTTCATGTACCCGCCATCGTCGCACAAGACCTGAATCAAGGTTTTTTACTGCTGTCCGACCTCGGCACCACCACTTACCTGCAGGCACTGACCGCAGCCCCTGAAAATGCCAACCGGCTTTACCAGGATGCCATTGACGCATTGATCAAAATCCAGTGTGCCAGCCAGAAAAATATATTCCCCGAGTACGACCGGATACTGCTTTCCCGCGAGCTGAAGCTTTTTCCTGACTGGTACATGACACGACATCTGCACGCCCCGCCGGACGATGATCAGAAAAATACACTAAAGACCGTTTTCAACCTGATTCTCGCTAATAATCTCGCGCAACCGCAAGTGTTCGTACACCGAGACTACCACAGCCGCAATCTGATGGTATCCACCCCCAACCCGGGAATCATCGATTTTCAGGATGCCGTTCTGGGGCCCATCACCTATGATCTGGTATCCCTGTTCAAAGATGCCTACATACAATGGGAAGAAGCACAAATACTGGACTGGATGATCCGCTACTGGGAAAAAGCGCGCCACGCCGGACTGCCGGTTGCAACCGATTTCTCGATTTTCTACCGGGATTTTGAATGGATGGGAGTACAACGGCATCTCAAGGTACTGGGAATCTTTGCCCGACTTTGCTACCGGGATAACAAGCCCACCTACCTGCAAGACATGCCCGCAGTCATGCAATATCTGCGGCAAACCTGCGAACGCTACAGTGAGCTCCATCCATTGAGCCGATTGCTGGATCGACTGGAAGACAGGCAGGCTGAAACCGGCTACACATTCTGATTGAATCCATCACAGATGTTCAAAGTCATGATACTGGCTGCAGGCAAGGGAGAGCGCATGCGGCCGCTCACCGATACCTGCCCCAAGCCGCTGCTGCAGGTGGGCGGAAAAATGTTGATCGAGTACCATCTGGAAAAACTGGCGCAGGCAGGCTTCACCAATGTGGTCATCAACCACGCCTACCTCGGCAGCATGATCGAAGCTGCACTGCAGGATGGCAAACGCTATGGCCTCCATATCCACTATTCACCAGAAACCCTTGTACTGGAAACTGCGGGCGGAATTGCCAACGCATTACCCCTGCTCACCACCCCCGATAAGAACCAGCCATTTGCTGCCATCAACGCCGATATTTTCTGTGACATGGATTTCTCTATCCTGCAGCCGGTTCTGCAATCCATGCAATCACACCCGACACACACGGTGGCACACCTGATTCTGGTGGATAACCCTCCTCATCACCCTGAAGGAGACTTTTTCCTACACGACGATACCGGCAAACTGGTTGAATCAGCTCGCCCTGATTGCCAGAAACTCACTTTCAGTGGTATTGGGGTCTATCATCCGACACTTTTCGAAAATGTGCCCTCCGGCCGAGCCGAGAAACTCGCCCCCCTACTGCGCCAGGCCATTGCTGCCGGGAAAGCCACCGGCTCATATTTTCCGGGCTTGTGGTTGGACATCGGCACCCCTGAACGCCTGCATCAGCTCGATACCACGCTCAACCGTTCGGATCGACACACGTAAAGCCGGCAGTTCCCCTATAAATATGGAAGCATCTGCGTAACCACAAACAACTTAATTTTATACGGCAATGCCGTAATACAATGATGTATACTATTGCGGAAACTGAAATTTTCAGCCGTTATGTCAATGATTACTGGATCGAAGAAGAACGTGCAGATTTTGCTGTCTGGATTGCGGAATACTATGATACAGGAGATATTATTCCAGGTTCAGGAGGATGCAGAAAAGTGCGCTGGTCACGCAAAGGTAGAGGCAAAAGCGGTGGTATGCGCGTGATCTATTACAACATGCTGGAAGATGGAGTCATCTGGTTACTACTGATTTATGCCAAAAACAAAAATGAAAGCATTCCCGCACACCTGCTTAAAGCAATTAAGGAAAAAATAACATGCCAATGACCGAAAAAGAATTGAAGGAACGTGATGCCAAGCGCGATCTGGGTGCCGAACTGCTGGAATCCGTCGTACAAATGAAATCAGGGCATGCGGGCCGGATTCATAAAGTTGAAATTTCCCCTGTTACTGCAGCACGACTGAAATCCAGCCTGTCACAGGCTGATTTTGCCAGACTGTTAGGCGTATCAATCAGAACCTTACAGGATTGGGAACAAGGTCGCCGTCAACCGAGTGGCGCAGCCAGGACATTAATTACCATTGCCGAACGCCGGCCTGATGTACTGAAAGAAATTACCTTATAGCGGCTTGTTTTCAGTAGATATCGAATTAAAAATAATCACCTCTAACGATAGGTCGTATAGAACGAGCCCCCATACGGTACAGAAAGAACAAAAAAAACGGCTAGTATCGTCAAAAATCGTATTTGTTCGTGTACAGGAGATGCGCGCAGGCAAAGGTCACAATATCGAAATTAAACAAAGTCAAATGGCTCAAACCCTAAACAATAATCGACTTTAGTCGATTATTGTTTAGTTTATGTGCAACTGATCTATTGAACGCTAAGAATGATCAGGCTATTTTTGCTTTGTAGCGACGCTTAATACCTAAACCTGCAAGGCCAATACTCAGGAGTGCTAAAGTACCCGGCTCTGGAACTGCACCCGGATCAATTACTGGAACACCACCATCACTAAGATTTACCCATAAACGATGGTTTTGTAATACGCCAGCAATCCCATTCAGAGTAGAACCCTCAAGTACATAGCCATTATTAAGCCCATCACCAAAACCTACGGCAGCCGGAACACAACCTGTTCCAATACCACCAATGCCTGAACATAAGCCTCCACTTCCACCGCCACTAGCACTACCAACTTCCCACCCCATCGTAGTCCAGAAGAACCCAATTTGACCCTCTCCATCAGGAATCAGGTAATCATCTTCGCGTACAACGAGCTGAAATGTATTTAATGGAGTAGCTTGTTGACTATAGTACCCCACACTTGGCCATGTAATAATAACTTCACTACCAGCAGCTGTAGTATGCGTCTGGAAGGACATCACTCCACTAGCAGCATTACGTGTGTCCACGTCAGCAAAAAACGCCGATATTATCGGTTGTGTTGCTCCTTGCAGGCCCATCGGAGTAAATGCAGATATACCATTGCCAAAACTGATATTTCCATTGTTATTTGCGTAAAATTGCGAATATGTTGTGCCAAAAAGCGTCAAACCGCTGAAATCCGACCCAAAACTGATTGGTCCGCTAAAACCGTCATCATTTCTCCCAGTGGGATCACCAACATTTGCAGCGCTACCTCCACCAGTCATTACAAGTGTATTACCTATAGAAATGCCAAGGTCATCCGTCCAGAGCGTAGTAGAGGGTATGAGAGAACTCTGAGGAATTGTAAATACCTCTGCTTGTGCCAGCATTGGTAATCCGATCAGCATCGAAGTTGTAATTAAATTAAGACTTACTTTCATATAATTATTCCTATTATTATTGTTCCAGTTAGAAATCAAATCTACTTTAGTAGGATAAAAATGTAACACTGAGCACCTCAACCAACAGAAAGCAGCTAAGCACTCAACATCACCCAAGCAATTTTCATGCCATTCACATAAGTAATTGAATAACAATAATAAATAATGGAATTATAGCAATGTCATGTAAAAATTATCGACGGCTTCTGATACGCTGCAAGTAATTTTTTGAGATTTTCCGGGTGAAATTACGTATTTTTTCTCATAAAAAAACCGGAAAACGGGAGAAATTATCTGTAATTTCAATGATGAACAGACAAATAACAGGGAATGTAAAAAATTCCGACAAACTGCCTGCATCAATCAAACCTTTCCGCCCGATTGGCAGATGCAGTTAAAATGGTGGGTGTTTTTTATTTTTGGATATCAACATGGCTCATTCCCTGATTTCCTGCGATTTGCACGACTATATCGAAGTAGCCTGTATGTATAGCTATCAGGTCAGGTTGATTCTGAAAGATCGGTCAACCGTGGAAGGCAAGGCAAAGGATATTCTGACCGATGCGGAGAAGCGGGAATTTTTGCTGCTCGAAACCGGATCCGGATCGCAGCAGGTTGAATTGATTTCGCTCGACAGGTTGCAGGTTCTGACACCCGGCGCACGGTTCAGTGAGATCGTATTTTCAGACACCTGCGAACCCTGAACTCATCTCAATCAAAAGAAGATCAGAAACAGGCAGCGCCAATAAGAATATGCGGCCTTTTCCAACCGGTGTGTAATCAGGATCAGCGCCTGCCATCGTACCACATCGGTAATTTCTTTTTGTTGCGTAACGTCCCGAGCGGAGACAGCACCAGGCGCAGAAACTGTCCAACAATTTCCCATCCGCTATACAACTGCGTCTTCCTCGATGAAGTTTCGAGCGGATGGGCGTTCAGAATCGCAAACTTGAGTTTGCGCTTACGCCCGTATTTTTTCAGTTTCTGGCTCAGATCAATTTCTTCCGCGGCGTAAAGGGTCAGATCAAACCCGCCTACTTCCCTGAACGCTGCCGCATTACACACTATCAGTGCACCCGCAGCCCAACCGAGCTGGACTGACAGAAATATCCATATTCGCAGCAGCATTTCCGCCCACCAGGGCTGGCCCGGCATATAAAGCGTGCTGCCTGCACCTATGTGCCTGCCCTGCCTGATCAACTCAAAAATATCTCCCACCAGACCGGCATTTAACAGGCAATCTGCATCCATGAATACCAGCCAGTCTCCCCGAGCAGCGCCTGCACCGGCAGTTCTGGCTCGTGCGATATGATTGACCGGCTCGAACACGACTTGTGCCCCAGCCTGTTTAGCCAGTTGCGCGGTTGCATCAGTAGAATTGTTATCCACCACGATGATTTCACTGATATAGCCGTACGATCGATTGGCTGCCACTGCATCGGTAACCGAACGCAGACACGGCTCGATCAGCTGCTCTTCGTTGAAAGCCGGAATGATGAAAGAAATATGCATATGACCTGTTTCAATTGGGTACCCTGAATAATCGGGGGGGCAGTCAATCCCACCGCACAACGATGGCCATGACTGGATTCAATACGACACCTTCGGCAAATCATAAATCAGTTTACCATCCCTCTGTTCGACAATCGCGAACGTATCCAGACTGAATCGCCCCGGGGCGGTTCACTAATCCGAGTGCTGGCAACTTTTACGGCGAACCCCGCAATTTTCTAGCGAGTGTTCGCTACAGTTACTGAGGTTTACCTATCTGTTGATCTGGCAAGGATTACATGAGAAGAAAATATCATGCCAGATCAGCAGCAAGTGGCGTGCGCGGCAGGATGCGGTGAGGTACAAACCGCATCGTTCGGATTATTCTCCAGCCATTGCTGGAAATGATTCAATGCATCATCCCAATTTTCGGGATAAATTCTATGCGCGACATATTAGCGAGAACGTTTAAAATTTTGGGGCCATTTTCTGGCTGTATGCATGACAACCAGGATGCGAATATCCTTACTGGTTACCTGATAGACGAGAATGTATGGAAACTCATTCATTACTATCTCGTGCGTACCAGAAACACGACCAGGTCGACCAATTCCGGGAACGATCCAAACTGCTTGCAATAGCATCTAATTTTTGTTGTTTTTCTGGTGTCACTGATACACTCATACGTCCGGTTTCACTTGCCATTTTTAGTTCCTGAATAAAAGTAATCACAGGTAATCGTTGCATGGGTAAACAGGATTTACAAGCTGAAATTACAAGCGAACCCCTGATGGATACCCGGGTTCATACGATCCTGATTTCCGTTTTTTTGAACAATTTACTTTACACACCTGCCTATGACCTGGAAGCCCAATGTCACCGTTGCCGCTGTCATTGAACAGGATGACAAATATCTATTAGTAGAAGAAATTCCCAGAGGCACTGCAATAAAACTCAACCAGCCGGCTGGTCATCTGGAGCCCGGTGAATCCATCATCCAGGCATGCAGCCGCGAGGTACTGGAAGAAACCGGCCATAGTTTTCTGCCTGAAGTATTGACCGGTATTTATCATTGGACTTGCGCTTCGAATGGTACCACCTACCTGCGCTTTACCTTCTCCGGCCAGGTTGTTTCTTTTGACCCTGACAGAAAACTGGATACCGGTATCGTACGGGCAGCCTGGTTCAGCATCGATGAAATCCGTGCAAAACAGGCAATGCATCGCACACCTCTGGTGATGCAATGTATCGAAGATTATCACGCCGGGAAAAGGTATCCGCTGGATATCCTGCAGTATTACGATTGACGGATAACCCGTCTAAGGAACCCCGTACCGGGGAAACATACCTAATCAGGCATAGCAGAAAATATGGCCTGTTGAGCCAACAGGAACGAAGGTGACAAACCTGTCATGGAAATACATCGTTATACTGCTTGCCGCGTTTTTTGTTATACAATCCAGCCGCGGCTCATGTAATCGTTGATGAGGACGAATCAGGCTGAAATCAATAAACTGGCTGAAAAAGAAATATATTTGAATAGCGTTGGAACTCAAGATTATAAAGTGGAGAGAATATGAACAAGGTTCTTCGAAATAGTGGCATTGCAGGGCTATGCCTCGCATTATCAATATTTTTATTGTCGGCACCTGCATCGGCCCAGCTAATGCTTGCACATGAGGGACATCATGATGCCGGCGGATGCAAAATTGAAGGAGGGGATTTCCCGGTAACAGTCAGTGTCTATGAAGTTCCTGAAGGGAATATCCCTCCTATGCACTCGTACTGCAATCATCTTCCTGATGCTGGCAAAATCAACATGACGGTCGAGCTTTCTGATTCCCAGACACGTGAAGTTCCCATTGCCGTGAGAGTCCTGATGGAAGGACACGAAAATAGTGATCATGGAGCACATGAAGTGCTGTACATGCCTGCCGAGAAATATTCATCCGGCATTATTGTCGTTGCCACCAACCTGGAGCATCTCGGACAATATACGGTTCAGCTCGAAACGGAAGACAATGCAGGCCAGGTTAAAACTGCAGTCAAAATCCCGTTGCATGTCGGAGGCGGTGGTGGTCACGACCATGGATCCAATTTTGGCATGCTGGAAATGATTTTACTTGCCGTCGTAGGCGGAGTAGGTACTTTCATTTTCATGCGCTCGAAAAAAGCTGCAAACGCTTAAATCCTGCCGTATCGAAGCATGCAATAATGGTCAACAAATCAGCCTGCATGCTTCATTCATCTAATATCTCAAAAGAACAGCGGCATCAGCTGCACGATAAAATGTGGGTTGATGACAGTTTTTTATCTGGCATAGAAAGAGAATCATGGCTCTCAGTTTGACATCTCCATCTTTCTCCCACCAAGGTTTGATTCCGGTGTGCCATACCTGTGATGGCAAGGATTTTTCACCGGAACTCACTTGGACCGGGGTACCGGAAAATACCAGAAGTCTGGTGTTGATCGTGGATGACCCGGATGCTCCCGATCCGCAGGCACCCAAGATGACGTGGGTACACTGGATTCTTTACAATATCCCGCCTGTCACTCGCAAATTACCGGAACGAGTAACGGTTGCTGAATTACCCTCAGGCACGCTCGAAGGTGTAAATGACTGGGAACGAACCGGCTATGGCGGACCCTGTCCACCCATCGGAACCCATCGCTATTTTCATAAACTGTACGCACTGGATACCTTGTTGCCTGATTTGAATCAGCCAACCAAAGCGATTCTGGAAAAGGCCATGCAAGGACATATCATTGCCCGGACTGAGCTGATTGGCCTGTATCACCGTTCTGACAACGTCTGACAAAGCAGTCAGGTTGAAAACCAATCAAATCCAGTCACACACCCATCCTGACTGATCCCATCCCGATTCAGCTTGCCGCCCTTCTTTATATGTCAATCAAATCACGTATCCGTACCATCCCGCATTACCCCCATGAAGGCATCATGTTCCGGGATATCACCACACTCCTGAAAGATCCGGCTGGACTGCGCTCGACCATCGACGGAATCGTTCAACGCTATCAAACCGAAAAGATCGATAAAGTCGTCGGCATTGAATCACGTGGATTCATCATTGCTGCACCGGTTGCGTATGCACTGAGCGCCGGGTTCGTTCCTGTTCGCAAACAAGGTAAATTACCGGCCGAAACCATTGGCTGCGATTATCAGCTGGAATACGGTTATGACAAAGTCGAGATTCACGTGGATGCGATCGATAAAGGGGATCGCGTATTACTGATCGATGATCTGATTGCAACAGGTGGAACGATGGAAGCTGCAATCAAGCTGGTTCAGGAGGCAGGTGGAGAAGTGATTGAATGCTGTTTCGTGATCGATTTGCCTGATATCGGTGGAAGCAGGCGACTGCGTCAGCAAGGTCATCGACTGTTTTCGCTCTGCAGTTTTGAAGATTGATCTGCTCGACGATACCCGTTTTTCAGGCCAGAAAAAGTCCGCAAACATCTATTTCCAATCCGGAAGAGTCATTGCAGTGCTAATATTTGCTGTTCTGCTCGATTGCACTACTCGCTGATCGAGACTCCCGGAATGATTTTCCTGAATAAGCAGACACTTTATATCAACCTGGTTGGATAGCCCGCCAGTCGTTGATTCGTGGAGCCCGTTTACACATGCTAGATATCCAACAATTACGCAGCAATCTGCAAAACATCATTACCCGCCTTGCGCAAAGAGGTTACGACTTTCCCGTAGCGGATTTCGAATCCCTGGAAAGCCAGCGAAAATCTGTCCAAACCCTGACCCAGACATTGCAGGCAAAACGTAATTCAGCCTCCAAACAAATTGGAATCGCCAGGCAACGGGGTGAAGATGTCAGTCTGATCATGGCCGAAGTGGCCAATATGGGCGATGAACTCAAACAGGCAGAAAATCAGCTCGAAGCCGTTCAGACCCGATTGCAACAGCTATTGCTGGAAATTCCCAATCTGCCGCACGACAGTGTTCCAGCAGGCAAGGATGAAAACGATAATCTGGAAATGCGGCGTTGGGGGACCCCGAAAACGTTTGATTTTCCGGTACAGGATCATGCCAGCATTGGTGAACACCTCAAGCTGATCGACTTTGAAACAGCCGCAAAGCTGAGTGGTGCGCGCTTCAGTCTGCTGAAAGGCGGACTGGCGCGACTTCATCGTGCTCTGGCGCAATTCATGCTCGACACACACACACGGGAAAATGGCTACAACGAAGTCTATGTACCCTACCTGGTCAATGCAGACTGTTTGCGGGGTACGGGACAGCTGCCAAAATTTGAACAGGATCTTTTCGCTGTCCGGTCCGGCGCCCAGGAAGAAGCAGACAACCCGGACAAAACGGGTCCGGCAGGTCTGCATCTCATCCCGACTGCCGAAGTCCCTCTTACCAACATTGTACGAAACACGATCGTTCCACTTGAAAATCTCCCGCTTCAATTTGTCGCGCATACGCCCTGTTTTCGTTCCGAGGCAGGGAGTTACGGCCGAGATACCCGCGGACTGATCCGCCAGCACCAGTTTGATAAAGTCGAGCTCGTACAAATCACTCATCCGGAAAAATCCCATGAAGCGTTGGAATCACTGGTAGGCCATGCCGAAAAGATTCTCCAGAAGCTGGAGCTGCCTTACCGTGTCATGCTGCTGTGTACCGGTGACATGGGATTCTCTGCTGCCAAGACTTACGATATCGAAGTATGGCTGCCTGCGCAGCAAGCCTACCGGGAAATCTCGTCATGCAGTAATTGTGAAGCATTCCAGGCGCGGCGCATGCAGGCACGCTTCCGCAAGGGGCAGGAGAAACCTGAGCTGCTGCATACACTCAATGGCTCCGGGCTGGCAGTCGGGCGGACACTGGTGGCCATTCTGGAAAATTATCAGAATGAAGATGGCAGTATCACCATTCCGGAGATTTTGCGGGCTTATATGGGTGGCATTGAACGGATCGGCCTATAATGCACACTATATTTGCCTGTATTAACACTAGAAAAGGAGGGTTCTGATGCAAAATGACAATCACAGTACGGCTCAGCCGGAAAAGGATGTTGCCCGGCTCACAGAAGAAGTCAGGGAGGCAATTGCACACGGTGGTGATATTGAGAATGCCATCAGAAATCTTACGCTCAAGGCGATGCATTCCAATGGGTTGGATATCGAATCTCTGAAACAGATAGCAACTGCAGTCATGAAGGGTGTGCAAGAAGGTGCCCAGCAGAAAATGACACACGCTGCCGAGCAATCTCACGCCGCTCAGTCACAAATCACCCAGGCAGTTGTCGGGCTGGATACTGCTTTTGCTCAACTGGCCGGGGCTTCCAAACTGGCTCTGGAAGAAGCAGCAAGCAAGGCGAAACAGTTCTCTGATAGTGAACTGACCAAAGCCCAGGCAGATCTCAAAGACCTGGAAAGCGTATTTCTGGATACGTTGAAGCACACAGCGACTGCTGCGCAGGGTCTGATTGCCGAAACATTGCGGGATATGTTGTCCCACGCACAACACAACGGTACCGCAGTAGGGATGCAGCTCAAAGATACGCTGGCTGTTTTCGCCCATCAAATGGCTTCAACCGGTCGCGCGCAATTCGAGGCAGGTGTAAAGCTCACACAAACGACCGCAGACCTTCTGTACAAGATTTCCACCGGGGTGTTATCCGGTATTACCAGCCAAACCAACCGGGACGACAAGTAATCGCTTTTCTGCTCTGGAAACACTCGGTAAATGATCGCCTCAACCAGTCTCACAAGTAGTAGCGCTTCACCGGTACAAGTGAGTGATCGAGCTCATAACAAAGCGGATGACCGGTAGTAATCGACAGGCGCATGATCTGTGCGCCTGTCAGCCCTTCAAGCTGCATAACCAGCGTTTTTAAAAGATTCTGGTGCGAGACGATCAGCAAACGTTTCCCCTGCCTTATTTCAGGAAGAATGGTTTCCTGCCATAGCGGCCGCACTCGCTCCAATGTCTGCTGCATACTTTCTGCCAAGGGAAGTTGAGTGCGATCGACTGCCGCATAACGTGGCTGATTTACTGGTGCACGCGGGTCATCCAGCATCAGTAGTGGAGGCGCTGCATCAAAACGGATCTGGCTTTTCATTGTCGACCAGATACCGAATTTCCGGATAGCAGCCCAGGGGCGCATCCCCTCCAATGCACCATAATGACGTTCATTCAGTCGCCAGGTCCGGTATGTCGAGAGATGATTCAAACCCATGACTGACTGCACTATAGCGAGTGTATCGCTGGCACGCTGCAATTCTGAACAAAAGCAGGCATCAAAAGTAAAACCTGCCTGCTTGAGCAGATGACCCGCTCTCAGGGCTTCCTGTTCACCCTGCGGGCTAAGTACGATATCACCCCAGCCCGTAAAATGCCTGTCCTGATTCCAGATACTTTGCCCATGGCGAAGTAATACCAGCCGGATTGGTTCCTGTATTTCGTTCACAAACGATTGCAACCTTTCTGAAGCAGGGAAGATAAGGTGATAAACATCAGCTCTGCGTATTATTTTTATTTGCTGCCGCTGCAACGGATTCCTGCCAGATTTGCTTCAGCGCATGCCCCAATCCATTTCGGCGTGTTTGCATGATCAGATCATTCCCGCCCAATTCCTGCACAAGCCGTCTGTGCGCCTTACCAAGATTATGATATGGCAGGCTCATGAAAAGATGATGTGTGGCATGGTAGCGCAGCCCGACAGGTGCCCATAATGCAGTCAGAAAATTACCGGGAATATTGACGGAATCAAGATATTGTTCGACCAGGGTAAGACTGTGATTACCCTCATGACGGTAAGCATGCGCAGCCAGAGTACGCAACGAGTTCATAATGAAAATGGCAGCGGCAACAGCGTACCAGAGCAGCAATACCTGCCAGGGCAACTTTCCCAGCATTACACTACTTATGACAATTGCCGCAAATAAAAACGCCCCCCATTCCTGTAGCCGCCAATCATGATCATTACGAACAGCATCCGCCTGGCGAATATAAGCAGGGTTGATCGTCAACGAAGAAGCTCGTTCCCAAACGATTTTCCGCAATGGTGGAATCAGATACGAAATCGGCGTCAGCAATAAAAACCGCACTACCAGCAGCAGCGGCAGAATGAGCGAAAGCAGCACGTACCCTACCAATCCTGATGGATGCTGCGTGGCAAAGGGAAGATATTCTCCATCCTTGCCGGTGCCGTAAATCCCGGGTTTATGATGGTCGTAATGGACACCATCATAGGTGAAAGACGGGATCATGAAGGGAATGCCACAAGTCAGGTTCCATACCAGCCGGAACAATTTGAACGTTCCACGTTCGAGATGGGCAAGTTCATGAATGAAAATCGCAGCACGATAAAAAGCAAACACAGCCACGCAATAAGACAATATCTGCCAGATGGAAAACCAGGATGTATGAAGTGCGACAGCAAAAGCTGTCCACCCCAGTACGATATGAAACAGAAAATCCAGCCAGTAAATTCTGGGGTCGGGTGTCATCAGATCACGCACCAGTGCACGTGCTTCGTACAAGGGGAAATTGACCTGTGTCGTGTTATCAGCCATGGCAATACATTTTTCAGGAACATTCCCAACAGGAGATCAGATGCTCGATGATCTGCTGGTTCATTTCTTTATCGGTTTCATTGATTCTGCTGAAATCGGGTACGCCCGGCCAGCCGGCATCAAGAAAGGTTTTGCCGGCAAATTCTCTGGCCTGTGCATAACGGGGAATGACATGAAAATGGACATCGGGATCGACCATCATCAGCATCAGGTAATTCAATTTGTCGTACTGAAAAGCCTTTTTTAAAGCAGTGTCGATCTGGCCGGTCACAATCTGCAATTCTGCAAAACTGGTGCTACTCAATGCAGAAAAACTTTGTACCGGTTCATGCGCGACCAGGACCAGAGCACCCAAGGTAAGCTGTGCCGGGCGTAACAGCACGCTCCAGTACTGAAACTGGCAGATGACCGTATCAGGTGCACCAAATTTCTGCATGGTGCCATTGAATATCTCCACGCTCATCGTCTTTCCTTCAGATCAGCCAGGTACGCGTAACAATTGATCAGACCGGGGTTGATCTGCAGCATCCGTTTCCTTGCAGGCAAAATATTTTTCTGCTTTCTGCAAATCCTGAATGAAGTCGATTTCACACCAGCGGCTTCCGGCAACCGAGTAACCGTTTACCACACCCTGCCTGGCCAGCGCACTGATGATCGCCAGATACCACGATCCGAGTTTTTCCGGTTCACGCAATGCCTGCTCCACTGCTTCACGAAAAAGTCGGGCACCTTCCTTACTGAAACAAATCAGGCCAATCGATTCTGCATCCATTTCCCCGGCAGACAACTTCTTGCTGACCTGCCTGACCTGATTTTGCGGACCGAGCTGCACTTTCATATCATCATCATCGAATTCTGCTTTGAAGTCGATACACAGGTTGATCGGCGCTGTTTGTGTGTGTAACAAACCTGGCAACAGATCATCTCCCAGCAATGTATCTCCGTTGAGTAACAGAAAACCGGTATGCATTTCGTTACGCGCGATCCAGCAACTGGCCAGATTATCCGCCACCTCATAAAAGGGATTGAACAAAACCCGGATATTTGAACGATCATGGTAGCGCTCGGCAATCAACGCCTCTACCTTGCCGATCTGAAAACCGGCCACAATCACAATCTCCTCGATGCCGTTGGCCAGTAATGCATCGATCTGCCAGGCGATGACCGGTTTACCGGCTACCGGTAACAGGCATTTGGGTGTATTTTCAGTCAGGGGTAACAGCCGTCTGCCCTGCCCTGCACTCAAAATGATTGCCCTGGCGGGGAAATCGTCCCCTCGTTCAGTTATTTTCATACCCGAGTCATTCAATTACGATTTCCTTTTTGTGTTCACACATTGAATAGCGCGCTCATATTCTTCAATTCGTCAGTGATATGCTTCACTGCCGCAAGAAAAGAATCGACCTCCGCCATCGTATTATCCATCCCCAGGCTTACGCGCACCGCACATCTCGCCACGATCGGCGGTACATTCATCGCTTCCAGCACATGACTTTTCCCCGGTGTTGCGCTGGAACAGGCTGCTCCGCTGGCCACCGAAAATCCTTTTTTATCCAGACGGACCACCAGTGTATCGCCCTCGATATCCGGCAACGCAAAATAGCAGGTATTGGGCAAACGGGGGGCATTCAATCCGAATACCGTAGCGCCCATTGCCAGCAGACCATGTTCGAGTCGATCACGCAACGCTGCTGTTTTCACTGACGATTCTGCCATTCTCGACATAGCGAGCTCACAGGCAGCGCCAAATCCGACGATGGCCGGAACATTCTCGGTGCCGGAGCGCAATCCGTTCTCATGCCCCCCGCCATCGATAAGGGGCCTGACCGGCAAGCGCGGATCGATGATCAGTGCTGCCGCCCCCTTGGGTCCGTAAATCTTGTGTGCAGACAACGTCAGGGCATGTACACCAAGTTCAGTAAAATTCACCGGAATTTTACCAAATGCCTGCACAGCATCCGTATGCATCCAGGCCCCCTGCGCTCTTGCAACTTCAGCAACCGGGGCAACCTCCTGAATCACACCGGTTTCATTATTCGCCAGCATCATTGAAACCATGGCAGACCTGGTTGTGGTAAGTACATCAGCAGCATCATTCACCTTGACCCGTCCTGCAGCATCCACCGCCAGATAATGCAGTTGCCATTTTTCACCATTTTTCCTTGTCAGTCCCCGTGCAGGACGCATGATGCAAGGATGCTCGATCGTACTGACAGCCAGCACAGAAGGTTTCAGACTATCCGACACACCCCGAATAAACAGATTGTTTGCCTCTGAACCGCCACTGGTAAAAATAACCTGTGCAGGCTGGACACCCACAGCCTGAGCCACCTGTTCACGTGCACGATCGATTGCCCGGCGAGCCGCCAATCCAAAAGAATGACTGCTGGATGCGTTGCCATAATGTTCACGAAAATACGGCAACATCCTATCCAGTACTACATCATCCACTTTGGTAGTGGCGTTATGATCGAAATAGATCTGAGTCATGAGACATACTAACCAGGCAGATATGCCAAAGATCCATCCTGATCCATCCGGCAGATCCCTGGTACTGAAAACGATAAAGGATGAGTATATTGAAAATTACAAGCCACGGATATGATCTCTCGAAAATACCCGCCTCAAATTGAATCGACACCTGGTTAAATTCCTAGCTTTTTCTAGCCGGCAGGAGGAGCAAAACACCCGTGCTGATTCACGCATGCAAATTATTCAATGAATAGAGTAATCAGGCAATCAGCAAAGATTAACTGACTCCGTTACAATACCTTGATTTGATTTGGCAAGCCTTTTATTAAAGAGTAAAATTGCTGGCTAGTTGGATATATGGATTAATTTTCGAGCAGGAGAATGTAAATGGCAGTAACAACCGATCAAAAGAGTCAGGTCATGCGGGATTATCAGAGAGCAGCAGGAGATACCGGCTCACCAGAGGTGCAGGTGGCTCTTCTGACGACGCGAATCAACAGTCTGGTCGATCACTTCAAGCAACATGTCAAAGATCATCATTCCCGTCGTGGCTTGCTGCGCATGGTCAGCCGCAGACGCAAACTGCTTGACTATCTGAAATCAAAAAACAACGATAGCTATCGCGCCCTGATCGAACGACTTGGTTTGAGAAAATAGGACACATATCCTGTGGGGAGTGCATATACCGTACCCCCTTCCACCAATCATCGCAGATGACTGCGAGGCTGTAAAACAACATACCCGGTTGAGCCTCTTCACGCAAAACCGAATGACTCCGGCTGTCCGCAGCTGAATGCGAGTTTGCAGTTATAGTTACCTTGGGCATGACTTGACCAGAGAAGGATTATTAATTGAAGCCAATAAAAAAAAGTATAACCTACGGACGCCATACACTCACCATTGAAACCGGAGAAATTGCCAAACAGGCACATGGTGCAGTCATTGTTTCCATGGATGATACGGTTGTACTGGTGACTGCAGTAGGCGATAAAAAAACCAAACCCGGACAGGATTTCTTCCCGCTCACCGTAGATTACCAGGAGAAGTTTTATTCTGCCGGCCGTATTCCAGGAAGTTTTTTCAAACGTGAAGGCCGCCCTTCCGAAAAGGAAACACTGACCTCCCGGCTGATCGATCGACCGATACGCCCGCTTTTCCCCGATGGCTTTTATAACGAAGTACAAGTCGTTGCCATGGTGCTGTCATCCGATACTGAAATCGATGCTGACATTCCTGCAATGATCGGTACCTCAGCAGCTCTGATACTCTCGGGTATCCCTTTCGATGGTCCGGTCGGTGCAGCGCGGGTGGGTTATATCAATAATGAATATATTCTCAATCCGACCACTACCCAGCTCAAGGAATCTCAACTCAATCTCGTGGTAGCCGGCACGCAGAAAGCGGTGCTGATGGTTGAATCGGAAGCCGATGAGCTTTCTGAAGATGTCATGCTCGGTGCTGTGACATACGGGCATGATCAGATGCAGCAAGTGATCGACATGATCAATGAACTGGCTGATGAAGCAGGTGTAACTGCCTGGGACTGGCAGCCGGCAGAACAGGATTTATCACTGGTCGAAAAAGTTACCCAACTGGCTGAAGCTGATCTGCGCAATGCATTCCGGCTGAAACAAAAATCAGCCAGAGTCGAAGCAATCAATGAGATCTGGCAGCGTGTATTCACCGAGTTGAAAGTGGGTACAGAGGAAGGCCCCAGTGAACAGGCAGTCAGAGAAATTGGTTTTGCGCTTGAAGCCAGAATAGTACGTAACAGTATTCTTGATGGGGAATCCCGGATCGATGGTCGTGGCACCCGCACCGTTCGGCCGATCACTATTCGCCATGGTGTATTGCCGCGCACTCACGGTTCTGCGCTGTTCACACGGGGTGAAACACAAGCACTTGCAATCACCACGCTGGGAACAGCACGCGATGAACAAAAAATAGACGCACTCCAGGGAGATTATTCCGAACGTTTCATGCTTCACTACAACATGCCTCCTTTCGCCACGGGCGAAACCGGAAGGGTAGGAACCCCCAAACGGCGTGAAATTGGCCATGGACGGCTGGCCAAGCGTGCTCTGCTGGCAGTGATACCACCAGTGGAAGAATTCGGTTATTCAATGCGCGTGGTCTCGGAAGTGACTGAATCAAACGGCTCCAGCTCGATGGCATCTGTCTGTGGTGGATGTCTTTCACTCATGGATGCAGGTGTTCCACTGAAAGCACATGTAGCCGGCATCGCCATGGGATTGATCAAGGAAGGCAACCGGTTTGCCGTGCTGACCGACATTCTCGGCGACGAAGATCACCTGGGTGATATGGATTTCAAGGTGGCGGGTACCGAACACGGCATCACTGCCCTGCAAATGGATATAAAAATTCAGGGGATCACGAAGGAAATCATGCAGGTTGCTCTGCTCCAGGCAAAAGAAGGACGTCTGCATATTCTGGAAATCATGAAACAATCTCTTCCAATTGCAAGAGAAAGTATCTCGGTCCATGCTCCGCGCATCATCAAATTCAAGATCAACCCGGAAAAGATCCGTGATGTCATCGGTAAAGGCGGTGCAGTGATTCGTGCGCTGACCGAAGAAACCGGAACGACCATCGATATTTCCGATGATGGTTCCGTGACGATTGCCTGTGTCAGCAGTGAAGGTGGAGAACAAGCGAGAAAACGTATCGAAGATATCACTGCAGATGTCGAAGTCGGGAGGATTTACGAAGGAACTGTTCTCAAATTGCTTGATTTTGGCGCCATTGTCAGCGTTCTTCCGGGGAAAGATGGATTGCTCCATATTTCCCAGATTGCCAATGAACGGGTCGAAAATGTTGCTGACCATCTCAAAGAAGGACAGACCGTTCGTGTCAAAGTACTGGAAGCAGATGAAAAAGGCCGGCTGCGACTCAGTATGAAAGCAGCCAGTATCAGCACAGAAATAACTGCAGACAATCCGGACAACACTGAAAAATAAACAGGTATCATTTTAACGAATCACGATCTGTTTTCCCCGGACAATCCCCGGAGGGTATGCCTGTTTCATTCAGAAAACAGCATCTCCGGGAAAATTTTTCTCTCGACTCGACGATAGAACCCTGCCATCCGATTCACATACTTACCTCGATCAGATTCATATCCCATAAAAATTAAAGAGAACATAATGGAAAAGAAATTGTCAGTTTTGCTGTTTACGCTTCTGGTTTCTTTGACGCTGGCTGCAAGAGCTGATGAAATATTGCTTAAAAATGGTGACAGAATTACCGGAACAATCATCAACAAGACCGGTAATACTCTAGAAATAAAAACTGAATATTCAGACAAAATATCTGTCAAGTGGAGTGCAATCGAAAGTTTCAGCACGACTCAACCTGTATTGCTGACCCTTAAAAACAAGGAAGAAATGACGGGTATGACCGAAGTTTCCCCGGATAATACGTTGAAGATCAAAAAAGAAGGTGTCTATCAGTCCGAACCGATTCCTTTATCCGAAATTGCTGAAATCAATAAAAAATTCTTTTCCGGTCAGGTCAATGCGGGTGGTGCACTATTTTCCGGGAATACACAGCGCCAGTCTTATAATCTGAATACCGACCTCGTTGTCAGAGGGAGAGATGACCGCGTTTCCTTCGGCGGGCAGTTCAATTACGCAGACAGCAAGTCGCGGGATTCAAACGGCCAAAAGGAAACCATACTGAATGCCCGTAATTTCCAGCTTTATGGAGACTATGCACATTTCTTCACTGATGTCTGGTATGGATACGCCCATGGCTTGTTTACCAACGACCGTCTCCAGGATATTAAATTAAGATCGGCATTCGGTATTGGTGCCGGTTACCAGATTTTCGCAACGGGTGATCTCAATTTATCATTTGAAGCAGGCCCTGATTATGTAAACGTCGATTTTTACGACTATCCCTATCAGTGCGAAAAGAAACTTACAGTTGATCCTGCTGCATGCAACCGGATAAAAGACAGAAGTAATGTGGCTGGTCGCTGGTCTACCCGCTATGACCAATGGATATGGAATCGGGCTGTACAGCTTTTCCATACACACGAAGGGCTTGCGGCCAGTGACCTTTTCGTTCGTACTCGTACCGGTTTTCGTGTACCACTCTGGTACGGATTTCAGTTCGTCAACGAGATTCAGGTGGACTATTACAGCAAACCTGCACCTGGCAAGGAAAAATTTGATACCCGCTACCTGTTCAACATTGGTTACGGATTCTGATTGTAAAACACTTCCAGCCTAATTTCTTCATTCTATCGAGACTGATTTAGGGTAAAACCAGATTCCAGGAGAAATCTGGTTTTACCCCGGTCGTGTTACGGGAGAAAAAAGAATTACTTGTCCACGAACTTATCTGCATGTTTGCGGTCCACGTAAGGCACTGACCATGATTTCATGGCATTCCCCAGTCCGAAAAACTGCCTGAATCTACTGCAAAATACATGCAGAAAATATAAATGATACAAACTGGACTTTATATCTCCAAGATTAAAAAAGGAGTGGTATGTCGCTGTATTTGAAATTTTCTGATCAGTTATTTGCAATGGCCGCATCCATATTTACCCATCCGGCTGAAGTCTCTGATTCCAGATACCGAGCATCTCTGCCGACGAAACCAGAGCACCGTCAATCTCTTCTTCTACTGTTATGTTCGAGTCTGCTGGTGACCTCCTGTGCCATGGGACCTGATTACTCACGTCCTCAGGTCGATGTTGCACAAAATTACCGTCTGACACCAACAGAAGGGCGATCCATCGCCAATCTCCCCTGGTGGGAGCTGCTCAAGGATAAAAAGCTGCAATTGCTGATCGATCAGGCTCTGCAGGAAAACAAGGATCTCAAACAGACGACAGCCAGTGTTGAGGAACTTCAGGCTCGCTTGCGTATTTCCAATATGGATTTCATTCCTGATGTAAATATCGAAGGTAACGCACCGGCACTTGGTACCATGGGCGGGTTCAGCCGCCCCGGATTTCCGACACCTTACAACTACTTCGGGCAAACCATCCTGAACTGGGAGCTGGACATCTGGGGCAGGCTCCGCCGTGCAAATGAAGCTGCCCGGGCAGATTTGCTGGCACATGAAGAAAATCGTCGTGCTGTTGTTCTGACACTGGTAAGCTCAGTTGCACAATCCTATTTCGATCTCTTACAGTTCGATATGCAGCTGGATATAGCCCACCATGCACTGTCCTCATGGGATGAATCCATTGCAATTTCCAGAGCACAATTACAGGGAGGGTTGATTTCCCGTCTCGATCTGGATCAATTCGAAGCTGAGCGTGCCCGAGCTGCTGCTCAAGTAGCCGAATTGGAGCGGCAAATCGTTCAGAAAGAAAATGAACTCAGCGTGCTGACAGGCAAAAACCCTACTCCAGTCTTACGGGAGCAATCACTAAACGAACAGCTGATACCACCCGAAATACCTGCCGGCCTGCCTTCCGAACTGTTACAGCGACGCCCCGATATTCTGCAGGCTGAGCAAACACTGAGGGCAGCCACCGCCCGGATCGGAGCAGCTAAAGCAGCGCGGTTCCCGAGAATATCACTCACAGGCTTTCTGGGGTTGTCCAGCCCGGCATTATCTAGTCTGTTGGATTCCGGCAGCGAATTTGGTGTCGGTGGATTCGGGCTGGCAGCACCACTGCTGAATTCCCAGTCTCTCGGTTTTGAGCAGCGGGCTGCAGAAGCACAGGCAAGACAGGCGCTGGCAAAATATGAACAGACCATCCTGGTGGCATTCAAGGAAGTTGAAGATTCGCTTGTTGCCATCCGGACGGCAAATGAACAGTACAAAGCCCAACAAGCACAGGTAGAGGCGCTGACTTCGGCTTTACAAACAGCAGAACTGCGTTACCAGGGTGGAATCACCAGCTACGTTGATGTATTGCTTGCAAAACGCAAATTATTTGATGCTGAATCTGCTCTTACAGCCACTCGTCGTCTGCATCTGATTTCCATCGTTCAGCTTTACAAGGCACTGGGGGGTGGCTGGCTGGCCGAAGGTGCCAATACTCCCCTGCCAGTATCTACCGGCCCGCTGCACAATGGCTGAAATGAATAATCTATCCGGCACACTGCTGCCGGCAAACCGGTTTCATCAACCATAAATATTTTTGATCATTTTCCTTACCGAATTACCGGGAATAACGTCATGTATCAAACGCTTCGTCAATCAATCATGCAGACCGGCCGCACCATAATAAACATCAGAACAGGGGTGCTGCTCATTGTTTTTCTGGCCGGTTGCTCAATGCAATCATCTACTGATTCACAACCTCCGGTACCTCAGGTATACGTAACTACCGTCACTACCCGCACGATTGTGGAGGAGCCGGAATTCATCGGGCAGACTGAATCTTTCCGGCCTGTTGAAATCCGCTCACAGGTAAACGGAATCATCAAAAAAATATTCTTCACGGAAGGCCGGAATATCAAAAAGGGTAACAAGCTGTACCTCATCGACCCGGTACCCTTCGATGCAGTCTACAAGAACAGCAGGGCACTGGTAACTCAGGCACGGGCACGATTGGATCAGGCCAACAAAGATCTGGCGCGGGTACAACCACTGCTCAAACAAAAAGCAGTCAGTAGAAAAGAGGTCGATGACGCCGCGGTAGAAGTGCGCAGTGCAAGAGCGGCGCTGGAAGCAGCACAGAACGTGATGATCAAGGCCAAGTTCGATCTGGACAACACGCTCATCACTGCGCCGGTAGAAGGTCGAATCAACCGCAGTCAATTTTATGAAGGACGCCTGGTCGAAGCCCAAACTAATTTGTTGACTACTATCGATCAGCTGGATCCGATGTATGTCAATGTAAATATTCCAGAAAGTTATTTGTTGCGCCTGCGCCGCGAACTATCTGAACACAAACTTGAAAGACCTGAAAGTATTTTTCAGCTGAGTGGTGTAATGACTTTCTCCGATGGCAGCATCTATCCGGAGGAAGGATTGCTGGATTTTGAAGACATCGTCATACGGCCTGAAACTGGTATGCTGCTGGGACGATTTGTATTTTCCAACCCGGCTGGCAAAAATGCTCCCGGGGAAGCTCACCTTTACCCAGGCCAGTTTGTCAAGGTTCGTATCAAAGGTTACAGCAGAACAGGAGCAATTCTGATTCCCCAGCGCGCCGTGCAGCAACAGCCAAGCGGCTCTTTCGTCTATGTCATCAATGAAGGAAAAGCTGAACTCCGCCCGGTACAGGCCAGCGCATGGCAAGGCAATGAATGGCTGATTGAAAGCGGCCTGCAAGCAGGAGAACAGGTCGTCGTGGAAGGAATTCACAGAATCCATCCAGGCGTTCAGGTAGATCCTGTTCCCTACCAGCAAGAAGAAAGCCAGACTTCCTAAAGCAATCATCAAGAATAAACCGCGTAAGGCGTGCCATGAATTCCCGTTTTTTTATTGAACGACCGATTTTTGCATCAGTACTATCCATCATCATCGTCATCGTTGGTCTGGTTTCACTGAAAAATCTCCCGATTGCTCAGTTTCCAGAAATTACTCCGCCTGTCGTACAAATTGATGCGGATTATCCGGGTGCCAGTGCAGATGTGGTAGCGGAAGCCGTTGCACGCCCGATAGAAGTACAGCTTCCCGGTATCGATAATCTTCTGTATTACGAATCCACCAGTACAAACGATGGCCACATGACAATGAGGCTCACGTTCGAAATCGGAACAGATATCGATATCGCACAAGTACAAACCCAGAACCGGCAGAAACTGGCCGAACCACAACTGCCCGATGAAGTTATCCGGCAGGGGATAACCGTCAAGAAGACTTCACCCGATCTACTGCTAGTCGTCGCGCTGAGCTCTACTGATCCTTCTCACGACACCATTTTTCTGTCGAATTATGCCCTGCTCAGGGTACTCGATAATATAAAACGACTTCCCGGTGTTGGGGATGCTTCAATCTTTGGCGGTCAGAATTATTCCATGCGGCTCATTCTTGATCCCGTCCGGATGGCGCAACTCAATTTCACACCGAGTGATATCGTCGCTGCTGTCCGTGAGCAGAATCGGGATTTTCCTGCCGGGCGAATCGGCCGCGAACCCATGGTCAATGAAACCGAGCTCACCATTCCCGTTATGACTAAAGGACGGATGAGTGAGGTAAAAGAATTTGAAGAAATGATCATCCGGGCTTATCCGGATGGTTCCATGGTACGACTGAAAGATGTCTCACGAGTAGAACTGGGTGCGCAGTCCTATGATCTGCAGGCACGTTGGAACGGACGGCCCAATACTTTTCTGCTGACTTATCTTTCACCCGGCGCCAATGCACTTGAAACAGCACAGCGCATCCGCAACGAAATGGACAAGCTTGCTAAAGATTTCCCGGCTGGTGCGTCCTATGATGTTCCTTACGACACCACCACCTTTATTGAGGTTTCCATTCAGGAGGTTGTAAAAACCCTGGCAGAGGCCTTGTTGCTGGTTGTGCTGGTTGTTTTCGTTTTTTTACAAAGCTGGCGCGCCACACTGATCCCGGCTATCGCGGCACCCATTTCTCTCATCGGTACATTCATGGGAATGGAAGCGCTGGGGTTTTCGATAAACACACTTACCCTGTTTGGTATGGTGCTTTCCATCGGTATCGTGGTGGATGATGCGATTGTCGTGGTAGAAAACGTCGAGCGCCATATAGCCGAGGGCCTCACGCCTAAAAATGCCGCAATAAAAGCCATGCAGGAATTATTCGGAGCACTGATTGCTATCATTCTGGTACTCGCTTCGGTATTTTTACCGGTCGCATTTCTGGGAGGCATTACTGGTGAACTGTACAAACAATTTGCTGTAACCATTGCATTGTCAGTCATGATTTCCGGATTTGTCGCACTGACACTCAGTCCTGCTTTGTGTGCCCTGGTACTCAAACCCGGCCACGATTCTCCTAACAAACTATGGAAAACTTTCAACCGAACGTTTGATTGGGCACAGACTCGCTACGTCAGCATGGCCGGTACAATCATAAAAAGATCGGCATTATCAATCCTCATTTTTTTAATGGTAATATTTTTTGCCATCGGTTTATTCAAAACAGTGCCAGGAGGTTTTCTTCCGGAAGAAGATCAGGGTTATTTCATTACGGTAGTACAACTTCCGGATGGCGCTTCCATTTCCCGCACCCAAAAGGTTCTTGAAAAAATAGAGAGTTATTTCCTGTCCATTCCATCTGTTCATTCAACTGATGCAATGGCTGGCATGAACTTTGTTTTCAGCAGCCGTGGTCCGAATCACGCCACGATGTTCGTACCGTTGCATCACTGGGATACACGCAAAAATGCCGATGAGCAGGTTCAAAACCTGATCGCCAATGCCTTTGGTGAATTTGCAAAAATCCCTGAAGCACTGGTGCTCGCCTTTAACGCACCCTCAATCCGCGGACTGGGCGCAACGGGTGGCTTTTCAATTCAATTGCAGGACCCAAGTGGAGGAGACTTTTCAGAATTTGCCGAAACAGCACAGGCATTTGTAAACAAAGCCATGGAACACCCGGCTATCGGAATTGCCGGTACCAATTTCCGTGTCAGCGCCCCAAGGATGTATGCTCATGTCGACCGCGAACGTGCCAAAGCCTTAGGTGTGCCCATATCCGATGTTTTCGATACGATGCAAGCTTATTTTGGCAATTTATATGTGAATGACTTTATCAAGTTTGGCCGTGTCTACCGGGTACAAACTGAAGCCTCACCTGAGTATCGATCCAGCCCGGACAATATCAGCAATATCTATGTTCGTGCCCAATCCGGAACAACCAGCACAATGATACCGCTTGATTCTGTGGTTACAACCGAGTTCAACAGCGGCCCGGATCCGGTTACCCATTTCAACGGATTCAACTCTGCACTCGTGCTGGGAAGTGCAGCGCTAGGCTATAGCTCAGGGCAAGCTCTGGATGCGCTGCAGGAAGTGGCCAATGAAGTACTGGCACCCAAGGGTTACACCATCGACTGGAGCGGGATTACCTATCAGGAAAAAATGGCAGCCAGTGGACAAAAAATATGGATACTTTCCTTTGCCCTGCTCATGGTATTTTTGGTGTTGGCTGCCCTGTATGAAAGCTGGTCTGTACCGTTTGCCGTCATTCTGGCCGTGCCCTTCGGTATCTTGGGAGCATTGCTGGCTATCTGGGCGCGTGGACTGACTGATGATATTTACTTTCAGGTCGGGTTAATTACCCTGATTGGACTATCCGCCAAAAACGCTATTCTTATCGTAGAGTTCGCCAGTGATCTGTATGCCAAAGGCGCATCACTGACCGAAGCCGCTCTGGAGGCAGCCCGGGTTCGTTTCCGTCCGATCATCATGACTTCCATGGCCTTTATCATGGGGGTATTCCCGCTTGCGATTTCATCCGGCGCAGGGGCTGCCAGCCGTATCGCCATTGGCACTACTGTACTTGGCGGCATGCTGGCAGCAACTTTCCTCGCCATATTTTTCGTGCCGCTCTTTTTCGTGCTGATTGGAAAAATCACACGACGCGACAAACATCCAACTCCTGAACCTGTACAGGCTGAAACCGGAGATCAGGCAGTTACCACCAACGAAAAGGAAGATACTGATGGCAAATGACGGTTATTTTGAACCTACACAAGAACTGAGCGATGAAACCCGAGACATGCACCGGGCAATTATTTCTCTGCGTGAAGAGTTAGAAGCAGTCGATCTCTACAATCAGCGAGTGAATGCCTGTAAGGATAAAGAACTGAAAGCGATACTGGCGCACAACCGGGATGAAGAAAAGGAACACGCAGCGATGCTGCTGGAATGGATTCGACGGTGTGACCCGGTATTTGACAAGGAGCTGAAAGACTATCTCTTTACCGACAAACCCATTGCTCACGAGTAACAAGTGTCAAACAACAAATCGTTATCCAGCTGAGAAGCGATGCTGCCTTGGTGGGAGTTGTCTTCAGTTGTCTGAGAACCGGGATTTCTCTTTGATGACTTCCAGTCCACCCCCACATTGCCAGCATAACTGAAAGTTACCGGGGTTTTCCTCACCGCATTGCGGACAGGAAACAGTATCAGTTACTTGCGGAGCCTGTTCATAAGCCGCAATAATTTTCCGGCCGCGTTCAAAATCAAGAGCGCGCACCACCCATACCTCAGGGTAAGTATGGGTAAACGGAATCTCTCCCGTTCCTCCCTGTGCGTACTCATTGAACAGCCTCGTCGGAATGTAGGCATTCTCCAGCAAATCCCGGATGATATGCGCCTCCAGCAAATGATTGGCTGTATAAAGCTTTTTCATGTGACAAACAAAGTAATCAGGTAATGGGCGCGGTTGTAACAGATTGGCTCGGTTTGTTTTACCGGGATATTGGCAAGACTTATTTTCCAGATAACCCCATGTTACTTCATCTTGCCACGACAGCAACATTCACGAGTCACACCACTCCCACCCGTTTTCGCGAGGCCACTCTGGGCCGTGGCGATCCAGCGCCTTCATCATCACTGCTGGATTGCTCCACTCCTGCAGAATTCGTAAAAACGGCAATGTCAGTATTTACCCAACTTCAACCATAGTGCTTCAAAAATCATCGTACCCGCTACGAGTGGTCCGCCCGCTCACTACGCCGACGGGCCTGGATTTCAAAGTAGTTATACCAGTAAGGATTCCTGCCTCGAAGTAATTGCCACAAGCTGGAGGCCGGATATGCAAGGAAGAACAACACCCCCCATACTTCGTACTGCCTGACGTGCTCCAGTTCATGAGCTCGAGAATACTCAAGGGCAGACTCGTTCAAGCCAAGAACCACATGTCCAAAGGTAATGGCCCAAAATGGGAAGAAAGGTATCGTATTACCAGACCCAAGCGAAAACTCCAGAATACCGGATACTTGCCGTACCGAGCCCCCGATCAGCAGCAGGAACAAGCCACAACCCAGCCCAAACAGGGAACAAGGTGCCACCCAGATATACTTCAGCAGCCTTACCATGGCAGCGATCTCACACAGACAACCAGCGCAGTTGAGAGGCATCCTGTTGAACAACGGATCAGGTTCAGATATATGCTCGACATGGCTGATGTAATTCCATTTCTAAATCAAAACTAACTTTGTCGGCTTCGCCCAGCCGTATTATTTATACTGTCTGCGGCTCGCTTTCGTGTCATTTTTGATTTGGGAATGGAATAAGAAGTCTGTTGAAACTAATAGCACACTTTTTATATTATACTCCGATGCTGTGGACCGATTTCTGAAGACCGCATCATGCCTGATGAAGGCGGTCGGCGGTAACGAAATGGATATGAACTTCCGTTATGAGATGCGAGATAGAGCTACGCGACCAAACGAAAGAAGAAAACTTCGTCGCGCATGCGCTTGTTGAATCGCCCACTGTGGATCGCACGGTGGGTGGTGCGAAAGCCAAGGCCAGAACTCCTGACTACCCGATTAGGCCCACCTGGAGCAGTTTTGGTGCAAATACAAATAGACCTTTACTTCTATAAACGGTCCGGGAGGTTATCTTAAAAAATGAGGTGTAAATACCTGAAACAAAAATGCTCTAGTGATTAGGTAGTGTCACGGAGTTCATACTCTTCCGTAAAGCAGTCTCATACTTTGGAAAATCCTCTTTTGTCGAATTGAAATTGAATACGAGCATCTTCCCTTCGTATCCAGTAACCAACATTATATTGTGAATGTCAGTATCGCTCGCATTCGAAATCATCTCCATGAGCAACCATTTCTGGCCGGAATGCTCAATGATCTCATTCTTTTTCCATTTGAGTCCCGGAATTATGCGTTCGAAAAGCTGCGTGAAAGACTTCTGAACATCAGGGAGTGCTTCTTGAGGAATGTGATGTGGTTTAAGATCATATGCTAACCTGAGTTCGGGATAAGAAAAGAGGAAGTGAGCGCCCGCCTTTTTGCGTAAGATTATGTTTCCAAAAACAAATCAATCGCATTCAGGAGGCGCTCATGGACAGTTTAACTGAACTTTTTTGTCT